>Ga0214473_10000012_pt1 | contig 265934 bp, 226 predicted proteins | sample RVTome_7_FD_203509 | JGI IMG/M metagenome (GOLD analysis project Ga0214473, IMG submission 203509) | Soil microbial communities from uranium-contaminated site in the Upper Colorado River Basin, Wyoming, United States - RVT98D197 | ecosystem: Environmental > Terrestrial > Soil > Contaminated >...
CACGCACCAATAATGTACCGGGGCTCAAGTCTGAGACCGAAGCTGCGAAATTGATTACTCCTTAGGGAATAATCATTTGGTAGGGGAGCATTCTGTGGAGTCCGAAGGTAGACCGCGAGGACTACTCAACGCCACGGAAGAGACCCTGCCGGCATAAGTAGCGATAAACACGATGAGAACTCGTGTCGCCGTAAGTCTAAGGTTTCCTGAGGAAGGTTAATCCGCTCAGGGTTAGGCGGGTCCTAAGGTGAGGCCGAAAGGCGTAGCTGATGGACAGCAGGTCAACATTCCTGCCCCGCCTGGTGGACGTTATCACGATGGGGTGACGCAGTAGGATACGGGAGTCGGCTGATGGATGCCGATGCCTGTGTGAAAGCCGGATCCCGCAGGAAAATCCACGGGGTCATTCAACGGTGAGACACGGGCCGAGACCACACGGTCGCAAAGTCCCTGATTTCACGCTGCCGGGAAAACCCCCTAAGGAGTACACCAGGTGCCCGTACCTCAAACCGACACAGGTAGACGAGATGAATATTCATAGGCGCTCGAGAGAACGCTTGCTCAGGAACTAGGCACATTAACCCCGTAACTTCGGGAGAAGGGGTGCCCCGCTAGGGTTTAGAGCCCGAAGGGGCCGCAGTGAATCGCGCTCTGCGACTGTTTAACAAAAACACAGCTCTCTGCTAAGTCGAATACGACGTATAGGGGGTGACACCTGCCCGGTGCCGGAAGGTTAAAGGGAGGGCTTAGCTGCCGCAAGGCAGCGAAGGCTTGATCTGAAGCCCCGGTGAACGGCGGCCGTAACTATAACGGTCCTAAGGTAGCGAAATTCCTTGTCGGGTAAGTTCCGACCTGCACGAATGGTGTAACGATAGAGCGACTGTCTTGGCAAGCGGCTCGGCGAATTTGTGGTCCCGGTGAAGACGCCGGGTGCCCGCACCTAGACGGAAAGACCCCGTGCACCTTAACTGCACTCTGGTCATGAATAACGGGTCGGTCTGCGTAGCATAGGTGGGAGTCTATGAACCTCTGGTCTCGGCTGGAGGGGAGACAACAGTGAAATACCACCCTGATCGTTCTGTCGTTCTAACTTACGACCCTGATCGGGTCGGAGGACATGGCCAGACGGGTAGTTTGACTGGGGCGGTCGCCTCCTAAACTGTAACGGAGGCGCCCAAAGCTCGGCTCAGGCGGATTGGAAACCCGCCGTGGAGTGCAAGAGCACAAGCCGGGTTGACTGCGAGACACACAGGTCGAGCAGGTACGAAAGTAGGGTCTAGTGATCCGGTGGTCCCGTGTGGAAGGGCCATCGCTCAACGGATAAAAGGTACGCCGGGGATAACAGGCTGATCGGGCCCAAGAGTTCACATCGACGGCCCGGTTTGGCACCTCGATGTCGGCTCATCGCATCCTGGGGCTGTAGAAGGTCCCAAGGGTTAGGCTGTTCGCCTATTAAAGCGGTACGTGAGCTGGGTTCAGAACGTCGCGAGACAGTTCGGTCCCTATCTGGTGTGGGCGTAGGAAACTTGAGGGGAGCTGTCCTTAGTACGAGAGGACCGGGATGGACGGACCGCTTGTGATCGAGTTGTCGCGCCAGCGGCATCGCTCGGTATCGAAGTCCGGACGTGATAATCGCTGAAAGCATCTAAGCGAGAAACACACCCCAAGATAAGGTTTCCCAATGCTCCTACGGGGGCATAAGAAGGGCAGTCGTAGACTACGACTTTGATAGGCGGGATGTGGAAGCGCAGTAATGCGTGAAGCTGACCCGTACTAATCGCCCGTTCGGCTTGACCATAAAACTTTCCCAACACGTCATCGCATGAAAACTGAAACCCGAAAATAGAAAAGAGGGTTTCGGAGTTCTGCTCAGAAAAGAACTTACGGCTCGCCAGCCTCCTATTCAGTTGTCGACAAGACAGTGGCTATTGCATCGCCTGTTGAAGAGTTGAAGGGTTGAATGTTGAAGGTCAGAGAGATCCTTCGCTCCGCTCAGGATGACACCGTCGCCACTGGCTTTCAAATTTCCTGGTGGCCATACCGCGGGGGTCACACCCGTTCCCATCCCGAACACGGAAGTTAAGCCCCGTAGGGCCGATGATACTGCACGGGTAACTGTGTGGGAACGTAGGTCGCTGCCGGGATTAATACCCAAGGGCCGGATTCGCAAACGCGAGTCCGGCCCTTTTTGCTTTTGTAACGACGCATTATTCGGTTACTATCTGGCTAACTGAATCGAGGATACCGTTGATTCTGAATTTTTCCGCGCTCGCGTTTGAAGACGTAGAAATCTCGGTGGGATGGTTTCCTTATAGCAAGGACGGTGGTAACCAATTACGTACACTTCGTGAGAAACATCAAACAAGCCACGTGTTTCGACGCGACGGTCCCGACAAAATAATTGCCGTGCCAATCAGGAAGGACTCCCTGCAATTGGGTGAACTTGGGACCATCCATCTAAAAAATAATCTAGCTCTATGTGCAAGTTTGATTCGTAATGCACTCCTGAATTACCTTGTAGGTCTCGGGAGGAGCGTTCTATCCTACGAGCCCCTGAAATTCCTTGCTCGCAACAATCTTCTCGCTGATTGTGTTCTGGATGGATTGTGTCCGGATTGGCTTTCCGTTCGGCCTCTTTACGAGATAACTGTTCGGCCAATTTACTTCTTTGGGCGAGATCCTTTCGTCGCAGCAATCCTCGACATCGGGACTACGCGAATCATCGATCGCAACGCCGCTGATCTTGTTAAGGATGGTTTTCCAATAGAGGGTTTATATGTCGGAACCAGAGAGTATCGCACTGACGATAGAATTGCACCTCGGTTCCGGCTCGTCGGCCGCGTGAAATCCGTCGACGGGCCAGAGCTTCGGCTGATCGACAGTCGCGACAGGATTGAAACCATTAACGCAAAGGATGTGTGGCTTGAGAAAGCGGCATTCAATTCATGTCTCAGTTATGTCTTTGGCGAAAAGCTCGATCAGGTTAAGGTCGCGCTAGACCGACAGCGCTTCTCGTTTCGTAACGGGCCAAATAAGCTAGAGCGAATAAAGAAAACCATCGAATTTCTTGCCTCGGGAAACCACGAACTTGCCCCTGGGATTTCCTTCCGGTTCCAGCCGTTAATTCAAAACGTCGGGAATGAATTCTTTCCACAATTCGACTTTGCGAGCAAGCCTGTCTATGTCTTCGACCCAACTGGGGCAAAAACTCACGCATGGAATGACGGTGGGCTGAACGAGTTTGGGCCATATTCTGCTCAAGTGTTCACACCTACCCAGCCTCGAGTCTGTGTGATCTGCCAACAATCGCGGAAGGGTCAGGTCGAACAATTTCTGCACAAATTCTTGAACGGGATAAAACTTGCTCCTCCGGTTTCGCACGGCGGCAGCAAATACAAGAAAGATGGATATTTCGAGAAGGGATTCACACGAAAGTATGCGTTGAAAAATGTCCTCACTGAGTTTTATACGGCTGAGAATGCGTCACCAGATGCTTATAGAAAGGCATGTCATCAAGCAATCGAGAAACATAGCAATGGCCAGAAGTGGGACTTAGCGCTAGTTCAGATTGACGAGTGCTTCCACGATTTACGCCCAGAAGACAATCCATACTTCCTCACGAAGGTAAGCTTTTTGACTCACCAGATTCCAGTGCAAGAATTTGAAATCGAGACCGCACAAAAGCCAGACCGAGAGCTCTCATATGCCTTGAACAATATGGCATTGGCGACGTATGCAAAACTTAACGGAATCCCCTGGCTGCTCAAAGCTAGTCCCACAATCGCGCACGAGCTGGTCGTAGGTCTTGGAAGTGCTCAGGTCGGAGAAGGCAGGCTTGGTGAGCACGAGCGCTTTGTGGGAATCACAACAGTATTCAGCGGTGATGGCAACTATCACATCTCAAACGCTTCAAAAGCAGTAGCGTTCGATGACTATAAGAATGCCCTGATTGAATCTCTACGTCACACGATCGACAAAGTCAGACAAGACCTGAATTGGCAACCTAAGGACCACATCCGCCTGGTCTTCCATACGTCCTTCAAGAAGTTCAACAGGGAAGAAGCGGATTCCGTAAAATCTCTATTGAAAGAGCTGGTTAACTTCGATATCGAATATTCTTTTCTTCACATAATCGAGCAGCATCCCCACCTTCTGTTTGATGAAAAACAGGGTGGGGTGATGGACTACGAGACGCGGCGAACAAAGGGAACATATGCGCCACAACGCGGGGGATTTCTCACGCTGTCAAATCGAGACGTGCTTTTGACATTGACAGGGCCTCGGGAAGTGAAGCGACCCGACGATGGCATTCCGCATCCCGTTCTCCTAAGCCTGCATAGGGACTCCACCTTCACGGATATGACCTATCTGACGCGTCAGGTATTTGCCTTCGCCTGTCATTCGTGGCGAACGTTTCTTCCAGCTTCCTTGCCTGTCACGATCCAGTATTCTGATCTGATTGCAAGAGCGCTCGGCAACCTTTCGCGTGTCGAGAGATGGAATCCGGAAGTTATGCTTGGCCGAATTGGCAGATCGAGGTGGTTTCTGTGACCAAGACGGCGGATCTTCTTCTGGAAGACGCCCGAACCGCTTTGGTACGGGAAGTGCGCCGTCAAGGGCGGTCTGAGTTGTGCGTCGCTTTCGCCGGATGGCTTTCGCCCGCGCTGTGCGAGAGTGTAGAGTTTGAGTTGGTCGTAAGTACTGCAAAAAAACAACGAGGCGCTCTGCAGGATCATCGAACCGTCGCGATCCTGGGTCTTGCCGCGCACGCTCAAAAATTGGACACTGAGGCAATCGAGGTGCTGAAAATGGGTCTTCACAGGCTTGCTGGAAGGCCATCCTCGATTGATGGCACACCCGTTGCCTTCTGCACAGATTCCGTGAGCCTCCTCGGTGTGGCTCTCGGGACAAAACAGCTCAATGATAAGGCGTTGGCCAGGGAAGTGTCTGACTGGCTGAATCAGTTCCTAAAGGCCAGCTTCGATTTGGTTCAGACGGAAGATTGGCAGCGGTGCCTCCTCGCTGCAGCGGATATGCAACTAGGCAGTCGATCAGGTATCCGAGTTCCGAATTCCGCCGATGCTGCTGACGTTCGTGTCGCCCTACTTTCGAAGTCGATCATGCTTCCGCCAAGCCAAGCCGAGGCCGAGGCTGATGAGGTTGAAGTTTTGTTGCGGGCAATTCGCGAACCCTCTATCGGCATTGGTTGCGAGCGGGCAGCGCTGCGTCTCACAGCTCTTGATTGGGTTCGTCGAGCAGCCCCTGTAGTTGCGCTTGGCCGAGTCACCGCTATACAAGTGGCAGATTTACTCCGAAGAGTCCCGGCAGGCCTTCGGAAATGGACATGGGAAGACTCTCCGCGAACAAAGGGCGCACAAATTCGAAAGTGGAACATTGACAATGAGTACCATGTTCAAAATGCTCTTTGGTTTCTACTAGCGCCAATTTTCCCTGATCTGAGTGACGAACAATACTTGGAGCCAGTGGGCCAAAAGCAGCCCAGAGCCGATTTACTCATTCCTTCCCTTCGATTGATTGTGGAGGTTAAGTTTTGGCGCCCCGGGGATAAAATACAAAAAATAATTGAAGAGATTTCATCCGACGCCAGCCTTTACCTTGCCAAGGGAAGCCAGTACACGAGCATCATCCCTTTCGTTTGGGATGACGCGGGTCGTTCCCACGAGCACGACTATTTACTTCAGGGACTTCGAAAACTAAACGGCATACTGGATGGAGTTATCGTATCTCGGCCTGGCGAGCTTCGTTGATGAGTCGTATGATGACCTCCGTTCGGTGACGGCGGTACGGAAGAAGGTCCCAAGGGTTAGGCTGTTCGCCTATTAAAGCGGTACGTGAGCTGGGTTCAGAACGTCGCGAGACAGTTCGGTCCCTATCTGGTGTGGGCGTAGGAAACTTGAGGGGAGCTGTCCTTAGTACGAGAGGACCGGGATGGACGGACCGCTTGTGATCGAGTTGTCGCGCCAGCGGCATCGCTCGGTATCGAAGTCCGGACGTGATAATCGCTGAAAGCATCTAAGCGAGAAACACACCCCAAGATAAGGTTTCCCAATGCTCCTCCGGGGGCATAAGAAGGGCAGTCGTAGACTACGACTTTGATAGGCGGGATGTGGAAGCGCAGCAATGCGTGGAGCTGACCCGTACTAATCGCCCGTTCGGCTTGACCATAAAACTTTCCCAACACGTCATCGCATGAAAACTGAAACCCGAAAATGGAAAAGAGAAAATAGAAAAGAGGGTTTCGGAGCTTTACTCAGAAAAGAACTTACGGCAAGCCAGCCTAGATTCAGTTGTCATAAAACAGTGGCGATTGCATCGCCTGTTGAAGAGTTGAAGGGGTAAAGAGGTAAAGGGTAGAGAAAACCTTCACACGAACAACGGCGCCACTGCTTACAAATTTCCTGGTGGCCATACCGCGGGGGTCACACCCGTTCCCATCCCGAACACGGAAGTTAAGCCCCGTAGGGCCGATGATACTGCACGGGTAACTGTGTGGGAACGTAGGTCGCCGCCAGGATTAATACTCAAGGGCCGGATTCGCAAACGCGAGTTCGGCCCTTTTCTTGTTTTCGTTGACCTGAACGGGCCAGAAACCTACACTTTGGAGTAGAGGCAAGCCCATGGGCATGACGCGCATCACGCTGAATATCGCCAATCCGGCGCGGCCGAAAAAACTGCTGCCGGTGGAGTTTCTGGTGGATTCCGGCGCGATTTATTCCGTGGTGCCCGCCACCATCCTGCGCAAGCTGCACGTGAAGCCGCATTCCAAGCAGGTGTTCACACTGGCGGACGGGTCGCACGTCACGCGTCGCAAAGGCGATCTGCTCTTTCGTCTGGACGGAAGCCAAGGCATGGCGCCGGTAATTTTCGGCGAAAAGGGTGACAGTACCCTGCTCGGCGCGGTCACGCTGGAGGCCCTCGGCGTCATCCTCGATCCCTTGAAACGCGAGCTGCGCCCACTCCCGATGATCCTCGCTTGAATGCGATGCGTTGTGCCTTACCGTACAAAGTTCGTTCGAGGAATTAGCTACATGGTGCGATGGCTGATGTCGTGGCACTGATGGGCGAGGGAGACGAGTTCGGAAAAACCCCAGGTGCCGCGGTCCGTCACATGACGCGCAAAATCGGCAGGCAGAGCGTCGAGTCCGACGTGCGCGCCGCTGATCGCGCCGGCCATGGCGGCCGTGGTGTCCACATCGCCGCCGCAGGAAATCGCGGTGCATACGGTCTCCCAATAATTCTCCGGCGTGCGCAGAAATGAATAGAGGCTCCACAGCACGCTGGGGACGACGAACGGCGAAATCCACTGCCAGCCGTCGCTGAATTCCGGCGAGCCGCACTGCGAAATAATTTTCACGGCATCTTCCGGAGGCAGTAGAACCCACTCCCGCAGCCGCACCACGTCGTCCGCAAAGGAATCGTCAAATTTGCGCACCTGCTCGCTGAGTTCCGCGACCAACTGCGGCACTTCTATTGTTCCCGGGCGAACCGCCAGCGCCACGGCTCCGGCCACAGCGACGGCGCCCGCGGAACAGCGTCGGTCCTGATGCGTGATGCGGCCCTGATCGTGCGCGACCTGCGTCAAGCGTTCCCAGTCGCCGGCAAACAGCAATCCCACGGGACCCGCGCGCATGGCGCTGCCGTTGCCGGCATTCGACGGCGCGGCTCCCGCTTCCTCCCAGTGGACGCCCTGTGCCAGCCGTCGCGCGGCCCCGTCCGTGGCAAGGCCGCGGCCGACGATGCGGTCTTCGCGGAAGATGGCCGCAATGCGCGCGGCATAATCCTGCGGGTCGAAGCGCCTCACGGAAGCGTAACTCTGCAACAGCTCGCGTGCGAGCTGCGAATCGTCAGTGTACTGGCCGAATTTGAAATCGGCGCGCCCCAAAAGAAAATCGCTCGCGCCGGGAATTCTCAGCCGCTGCACGTAGGGTTCGGCCAGTTCTTGAGGGAAACCCTCCACGGGGAAACCCAGAGCGTCGCCCAAGCACTGCCCAATCAGACAGCCGCTAAATTGTTCCTTAGTAGGGAGTGTCATGATTGTAGGGTTAAAGTAGCCGGATCGAAGCGGCGGTTCAAGCTAGAGTTTTCCAAGCACCGGCATTTCGAGTACGCAGGGCCTTCTGCCGCGAGCGGAATTGGGAGCGGGTGAGGAACTTCGCGCGGAAAAGAGACTCGAGAAAATCTTTTGCGGAGGTGAGGTTCTTCTGCCAGTTGCAATGGACGCAGCAGGCGACGAGGTTGGAGGCGGTGTCGAGGCCGCCGTGGACGATGGGGACGACGTGGTCGAGAGTCCATTCGCCCGGATGGAGCGGGCGGCGGCAATAAAAACAGCGGTGGGCGTCGCGGGCGAGAATGCGCGCGCGAAAATTTTCGTTGCGAAAATGGTCGGAACGCGGCCACGCCCGCGGCTGCCCGTAGGCATCACGGAGAGGATGAAACATCAGAGAAGCAAGCTGATCGGAGGGTGGGGCGGAACGCAGGCGCTCGAAAACTTCGTCGGGGAGGAAAACCGAAAGCAGGCAGCCGGCGGCGCCACGGTCCACAAAACGGATGCACTGCTTGCGCGCCAAGAGACGAAAATAATGGCGCGCGGTGGCCGGAGCCAGTCCGGAAACGCGAGCCATCTGGCGGCGGGAGATGCGCATCATGCGGCGGCCGGCCAGGCGGGTGCGGCGGAGAAGATGGTAGTAAATGGCGCGCTCGTGGGTGGTGAGGCGCAGCGCGGGGATGAGGCGGTCCTCGATGGCAATCCAGAGGCGGGCGGCGGTGGAGCGGGTGGACATTGTAAGAATAGGGATCAGGGATTCCCTCGCTACGCTCGGGACAAGCGGGGATCAGGGTACAGAATTCAGGAATCAGTATGCAGTGGTCAGTTTTCAGCCGTCAGCCCCGAAGGGCCGGGGAAACCATCCAAATCAAGAAAAGGGGCCGGACGGCGCGAGATATAACCTCCAGAAAACCACTATAAGTATATTATAGCATATTGGGGAGGGTTATTATTCGCTTCGCGGAAAGATTTTTGGCCTGTGTTTGCAAGCAGATGCGGGAAAACGCGGGGGTGGAGGGGCTTGACAAGAAAGTGGATGGCCGACCGAAAAGAGGAAGGGAGGAAGTGAGGAAAGGAGGAAGGCAGAAAAAGCGTGGACGGGAAGGCGGGAAATGCGATATGAAAAGGCGCGCAAAGGGCGAAAAACAAGTTAAAAAGTTAAAGGGTTGAAGAGTTAAAAGGAACAAGGAGGCGAGGACATGGTTGAACTGACGGCGCTGTGGATGCCCATATTGATTTCGGCGGTGGTGGTGTTCGTGGCCAGCTCGGTGATTCACATGGCGTTGCCGTACCACAAGAGCGACTACAGCAAACTTCCCAACGAGGAAAAAGTGATGGACGCCATTCGCGCCGCGGGAGTGACGCCCGGTTTTTATCACTTCCCGCGCTGCGAAAGTCACAAGGACATGAAAGCGCCCGAATACGTCGAGAAGTTGAACAAGGGGCCGATCGGGTTGCTGACCGTGATGCCCAGCGGCCAGCCGAACATGGGCAAATATTTGACCGTGTGGTTCCTCTATTGCGTGGTGGTCAGCGTCTTCGTGGCGTACCTGACGAGTCGCACGGTGGCGCCGGGCAGCGAGTACCTGGCGGTGTTTCGCGTGGCGGGGACGACGGCGTTTATGGGCTACGGGCTGGCGCACGCCCACGCGTCGATATGGGAAGGACGCTCGTGGGGCAACACGCTGAAGTTCTGGATCGATGGGCTGATTTACGCCTGCTTGACGGCCGGAGTGTTTGGGTGGCGCTGGCCAAAGTAAAACAAGGGTCAGGGGCCAGGGGAAAGACAAGAAGATGCTGCGCTAAAGCGCAGCGCTACACGGATGGGCGGAAACAAAGAGCCGGCGAGACGCCGGCTCTACAAGGGGCGGACACGCAGGTCCGCCCCTACGGAACTTTTTGAATCACTGCATTCACCAGAAAGGGATCGTCGAAGTCGGTTTTTTCGCCAGCCTTTTTTCCGGCGACAGGTTGCAAGCGCGCGCTGAGTGGCTTATTCCACTTCAGCGCGAGCGCGGCCATGTCGGCCATCATGCGCTCCAGTTGCTCGACGGTGACGTCGCCGGGAAGCGGAATCGTGTCCAGCCCCGCGCCGCAGACCGCGGAATACGCGAGCAGCGCGTCCATGTTGACGGCGCCCTCGCTCCAGCGCTGCGCGATGCGGCTGTCTTCCAGCACCGGCAGCATCAGGCCTGAATAGCCGGTGTGCTTCACCGGCGCGGCCTTCACCGCGGCAGTGATGATGGACGCGGCGAGCAGAGTGCCGCTCGAACCGAAACGAACACCGGTAAATTTTTCGATCGCCGCGCCAATCGAAACATCCTTCAGCGGCGCGGGTGTCGGATCCATCCCCATGTAGGTCCATCCAGTTTCTTTTTCGGCGGCGAGAGCGAGTTTTTCGATGGCAGCGGCGTGCGTGCCGAGCGCTTGCGTCAAACGCTGCGTGGCCGCGCGCGCGTCACCGTGTGTGCCGGTGAAGGCTTCGTCCACGACATTGGCGGCCTCGAGCGCGACGGCGAACTGCTTTCCGGCGCCGGTGTGGTACGCGCCGGGATAAAACGGCGCGTACGGCGCGAGCATGGCCGTGGCGGCAAAGCCGAATGTGCCCAGACTGTTCGGGCTGTGCTCGCTGACGTATTTGACGAGTTTGGCGGCGGCGCGTACGGCGTTCCAGTGGATGCCGCCGTCGCCGGCGATGATGATGCTGGAGTTCAATTTGGTGGCGCAGAGGATTTCGGCGAGCAACTCGGCGTGAGCGGGGTCGTCGGAATCGCGCATCATCGCCGGGCCGATGTTGGTGTCGAGACCTTCTTTTATAGAGAGCGCGTCGAGCGCGCGGCAAAATTTCAGCGCGTCGTCGCGCGACATCCCTTTCGTGTATTCGGGAAACGGCTGGGTGACGACGCGAATGGTCTGCACTTCGTAGCCGCCCTTTTCGAAGATGGTTTTTGCGTGGCGCAGCATTGTCAGCGTGCCGGCAATCTGCGCGGCGTAATTGGCGCGGTCGATGCGGAGAAAGGCGGTGACGGCGCGGACTTTGGGCTTCTGCTGCATTTCTTGCGCGGCCAGCGGCAGGGCAAGCGAGGCGGCCAGTAGAAATGCGACGGAGAATTGCGCGGCGGTGCGGCGTGGTCGAATGCGCATAGTGCGATGCATGCATGCCTCCTGCGGCAGCGTGAGCCGGAAGAGAGCTTATACAACCATCCGGCGCGGGGCACAAATCGGGGAACGTGGCGAGAGACACTAGAGAAGCCTCACGTCAGTCGCCCCGACAAGCCGGGGCGACCCTTCTCCCGCAGAGCGAGCTCAGGGCAAGCGGGACGTGAGCTACAACATGAAAGGGGAAATTGGTAGCCCGGGAGGCAGAAAAGGAATACCGTGGAAGTAGCGGAAGAGGGGGTTGCTGCCATGACCACCCCGAAGCGGAACTTCGTATTATTTCTTGCTGTCCTACTTTGCACGAGTACGAGCGACGCGCAAACTCCTGCGGCAACGAATCCCGGGCAACAAGATAAGAAAGATTTCGGACAAGGATGGAAACCGAGCCCGCCGGACATTCCGGCGTTGGAGTACGGCGTGGCGTTGGAGGCGCAGGCGTCTCCCGGGCTGACGCGATGGGTGCAAACGTACGTGCGCAAGCACATGGGGAAAAACAAAATCAACCTGGCGGCGGCGCACGCCGCGGTCGATGCGCGGTTTCCGCGTGCCAGCGTGGCGGCGCGCGATGCAGTGGTGTACTTGCTGCTCTACACGGCGTACAAGAGAAATTGCAGGATCCTAGCGGAAACCGAGGAAATCGCCGGCCTGCCCCGCAGCTTCGAACCGTTTAGCGGACGCACGGGACCGAAAAGCTCTGCGCAGCCAGAGCACAGGCCTTGGGAACGAAGTGCGACGGGAGAGTGGATTGCCCCTGACAGGGCACCGGCCAGCAATTTCTGGCTGTTTGCCGACAACTCGATGTCGAACTGGCTCCCGCCCGGCGCAGGGGTTGATATTCGGGGCGTCGGAGCGCATCTGCCGCGCTTGCGCGAACGCGTGGACATGAGCCAGCGCATGCTCAGCGAGGCGTACAAGCAGACGGGCGCAACACCACCCAACGTGCTGCGCAAAATTCGTTGATGCCCTCACCTGAGGAACGCCGGAAATGACCTTCCGAAATCCATGCTTCCTTGTTCTGGTGGTGTTTGCCGCAACCTGGGCGCAGCCATGCGCCGAGGCGCAGGGCGGGTCCAAAACAAAGGCCAAGCCCGCGCAAAAAGTATCCGTGGATCCGGCGTGGAAGCCGATGACGGTTTCCGCGACTGCCATGAGCTTCGGCGCGCAACTGGAAGAAAACGCCAGCGAGGAACTCAAGCGCTGGGTGAAGGAGCAAGTGAAGCAGCAGCTACGCAACAGCCCGGTGGAACCCAAAACGGCCATGGCGCTGGCGGACCAGCGATTCGCGGCGGCCTCCGAGGAAGCGCGCGACGCGGTGACGTTCCTGCTCTATTACGCGGCCAGCCAGGACGAGGATGAAAACCAGCGGCTGCTGGCGGTGCGCGTACGGGACATCGACCGCGACACCATCGAGATCACCCGGCAGATGCAGATGATCTGGAAGAACGAGCAGTCGCGCAGCGCTTCGCCGAACCAGCCCGCGAGCCAGGAGCAACGCGTGGCGCAAGAGGAAACGATCCAGCGGATGGAAGCGCAACTGCGCGAACTGGCCGACGAACGGCAGCTCAAGGGCACGCAGCTCAACGCGTCGCGCAAGAAATTAAACGCGTACCTGAAACTGCTGACGGTGGTCCACCCGCGGATGGAAGGGATTGAGCCGAGCGTGCTGCGCGGGATGCAATGAGGGGGGATTCGCAGGGGCGCGGCCCATTCGGCAAGCTCTGGGCTGGCAAGCCCGAAGGGTCAGGAGCGCGCCTACAACGAAACGAAAAGAGAAAATAGAAAAGAGAAAATAGAAAAACCGAAAACCGCAAGTCGAAAAGCGAATACCGAATCGCAAGCGATTCAACTTCAGAAGAACATAAAGTCCAAGCCCAAATCGCCGGAAGCGAGAGGGGCGGACACTCCCGAGGCTTCGGGAGGTCCGCCCCTACGAGAGAATTAAATTAAAAGAACAACAGAAGATTCAGGTTGAAGTCGTCGTCGGCGGCGGAGCGAGGAGCGCCGCGCGCGGGGGCGCGGCGTCCGACGTGCAGGTTGTCGAAGTGCAGGGCGGCGTTCAAGACGAGCATGAAGCTGCCATGGGTTTCGTGGCGCCACATGGGATTGTTGGCGAAGAAAATGACGTGGCCGCGGCCGAGCGGAGAATCAATCACCGCGGGGGATTGCGCGAGATTCGCGGCGCCGGCCATCATGCCGCTGACCCAGAGATTGCGTTCCTCGGCGAAACGCAGAACGACGCGCGGCCACATGCGCATGGGTGGAAGCGTGGCGCGGATGAGCTCGCGAATATCAGGATCAATGTACAACTCCTGCTGCGCGCGGGAGCGGCGCTCGGGAGGCTCGGGAGCAGTGAACGGACGGCCCTGCGGGATGTCGGGATCGGTGGCCGAGCCGCGGCCGGAAGTGCGTCCCGCGCCGACGTCGCCCGGGCCGCCACCACCGCCGGGACCGCCGCCTCCGCCGGTGAGCGAAACGCGGAAGACCGGCGACTGGTTGAAGTAGAGGGCGACGCTGTCGTCGTAGCCGTAGGCGATGGGGCTGCGCTTGTCGTCGACCGTGGCGTTGACAATCGCGCCGCGGGCCTGAAGCAGCGGGGTGGTAGCGATGGAGACGCCTTCGGTGATGCCCAGCTCGATGGGCAGAGCGGCGCCGGCGGTGATGGGAATGAAGACGCCGCCGTCCTCGATGAATTTTTTCAGATTGGCGAGGCCGTCGAAGCCGAGGCCGCCGCGAATGTCGTCGGTGGAATCGGGCTTGCCGTCGGCGGTGGTGAGATTGGGCGTGAGGTCGGAATTTTTCCACGGGATGGGGCCGCCGAAATCGGAGCCGTCGGCAAGCGTGCGCTTGCGCACGCCGTTGATGAGCGTGTTGAGGCTGGAAGTGACCGGCGGAAAGATGATGACGTCGAACTTGGACTTGAGATTGGGCGTGGTGCGGACGACCTGGTCGGAAATGTAGTCGTAGGGCACCTGCGCCTCTTCGAGCATGAGGCGGTACCAGCCTTCGTTCTGCGTGTTGACCCAGGTGTGCATGACGGCGATGCGCGGGACGGCCACGGCGTGGCGCTCGACTTTGATGTCGGCGTCAGAGGCGACGACGCGCAGGCCGAGATCTTTCGCGGCGGATTCGATGCGCGCGCGAACGTCGGCGGGATTGCCTTCGGTGGGAATCAGGAACGAGCCGGGATTGAATTTCTGGTTGTCGGCTTCGAAGGAATCTTCCGCAGCGAAAATTTTCACGTCCTTCAGACGGAAACGGAACGTGGCGATGCCGGGCTCAGCGTTGGCGTTGATGAGGAAAAATTTTGTGGCCGAGCCGGAAACGCTGCCCGAGGCGGCGGCGGGGCCAGCAACAAGCGTCATGGGCACCTTGAGGAATGCGGTATCGGTGATGCGCAGCGTTTTGACATTGCGCAGCGGGCCCATGGTCCAGCCGGTGTCGTCGTAGGGACGCGGGTCGGAGGTGGAGTAGTACTGCGTGTCGAGAAGCATGTCCACCATGCGGGAGTAGGGCTGGTCCATGCGAATGATGTAGGAGCCGGCGGGAATTTTTAGCATTTTTGGTTCGGCGGGTTTTTGTTCCGCGGCTCCCGGGGCGGGCGGCGCCTGCGCAGGTTCAGTCGAAGAGGGATTCCTCGCTCCGCTCGGAATGACGGGCGCTATGGGCGTGGGGTCTTTTATTTCGGTTTCGCTGGCGAGCATGTGAACTTCCGCGCCCTGCTGCTGCATCAGACGAGCGAGGCCGGCGGCGAGTGCGGGACGTTTGCCGTCGTTGGGAATCACCCAGGCGGCGGGGCCTTCGGTGGCGGCTTTGGCGACGCTGCGCTTGGATTTCAAATAAAAATTTTCGAGAAATTCCTTGCCGTGGTCGGCGGTGTATTGCAGCGCGAGAAGCAACGCGGACTGCTGCATGTTCACATTATTGCGGATGGACCAGCGGACGCGGGCGAGCGGGGGATTGGGACGGTACCAGGTGCGCGCGGTGTTGCCGGCGCCGAGCGAACGCATGCGCGTGTCCGCGCCGCCGTTGCCGAAGGTTTCGTAAAAGCGGCCGATGGAGTTGTGGCCGTTGGCGACGTAGAACATGTAGTTGGCGGCCCAGCCGTCGTAGAAGCCGTGGGTCCACACGCCGGGAACGCCGCGCTGGGTCATGTGCTCGACTTCCCAGTAGGCCAGCTTCTGCCACTCGCTGATGACGATGGGGTCGAGCCAGGCGTTGTAGGGGCCGGTGCCGGTGGAGGTGTAGAGATAGGGCACGGATTCGTGCAGGTCGTGCAGGACCTGCGGGTGCCAGTCGAGGAAATTCTTCATCATGGATTTGGAAAGCTCGAGAGCCTGGGCCATGGAGTCGCGGTTGTTGTCGTGGGCGACGTACTTGCCCCAGTAGACGAGGCCGGGCGCGGGCTTGTCGGGATTGGCCTTGCGATATTTGTAGATGTCCACCATGCGGTCGCGGCCGTCCACTTCGACGACGGGCGTGATGAGGAAAATCAAATTTTTGCGGATGTTTTGAATGAACGGCGATTCCTCAACGGCGAGACGATAGGCCATCTCCATCAACATTTCGGGCGAGCCGGTTTCGGGGGAGTGAATCGAGCCGGAGGCCCAGTAGATGGGCTTGCCGTCCTTGATGAGCTGCGCGGCGTCGCCGTCGGAAATTTTGCGCGGGTCGGAAAGTTTGGCGGTGATTTGCTTGAACTTGTCGAGCTGGGCCTGGTTGGCGTCGTCGGTGACGGCGACGAGCAGGAACTCGCGGCCTTCTTCGGATTTGCCGGCGGTCCAGACCTTCACGCGCGGAGAGGCTTTGGCGAGCTCACGGTAGTAGCGGTAGATGTCCTTCGTGTAAGTGAGCTTGCCCTCCGTGCCGATGGCGTAGCCGAGGAATTTTTTGGGCGAGGGCACGGTGGCCGAGGCGGGGAGATGATCCACCAAGTCCGTGAGGAAATATTTTTCGGTGGTGTACTTCAGGATGTCGGCGGTGTAGTCGGCGTCGTTCTGCTGCACGGCCGGCGCGGCGGGTTTTTTGGACTGCGCGAGGCCGAGGGAACTGCCGGCGGCGAAGACCAGCGCGGCGAAGACCAGCAGGGCGGCTAACTGACGGAAGACCACTCGAGTGTTCATGATTGTTCTCCTTGCAAAATGAGTGCGGGTTGAAACCGTCATCGCGTGCCGGATGGTACGCGGCAAGGAGAGGGACGCGCAAGGGGAAAAGAAAGTTTCAGAGTGGCAGAGTTGCAGAGTGACAGAGTCTCAGAGAGACAGAGTGGAAGAGTGCAGAGCGGAGGCGTTCCCGACCAAAATCGTCGGGACGCAGAAAACGCGAAAGCCTGTGCTACTTTGGACAGGCTAGAAAGCCTGTCCTACGGAATCAGTAAAGGAGCGACTCAGGGTTTTGGTTCGGGCCGCTTCAGCTCGTCAGCACAATGGGAAACGAGACAATAGTGTGGATGCGCATCAGTTCCAACTGGAAGATCGTCCACATCCAGAATTCGCTCCACTGCCCGCGGCCGCCCGCTGCGAAGCAATAGGCCGAAATCGCATACGGAACCTGCGGCTCGCCAGCGTTCGCGAGTCAAACTGCGAAGAACTTCTCCGGGGCACTACAACGCCTGCCCCAAGCCTGACGCGCGAAGCCGATGTTCATCCGGCCCGCGCCCCGCGCAGCAGTCGGCCAGTTTGCCGTCGATCACTACGGCGGGGACGGAACGGATGCCCAGGCTCTTCGCCCGGCTGGCCACCGCCGGGGCCTTCATGTCGAGAATGGTGACCTCGCATGACGGACAAGCGATTTGATTGACGAGTCGGACGGTCTCTTCGCACGCCGGACAACCCGCACTGAATACCTCGATCTTTCGCTTTGCAGCCATTGTTTTCATCCTCCTTGAACAATGCATTAACCGAGTGTCTTATCTCACTGTCTCAACGCATCTAGGGCACGCACCGGTATTTTTGGTCTTCTTGTTGGGCCAAGCGTTCCAGAAAGACGCGATCACCAGGCTGGAAATGCCGATATAGACAAGCGGATCAATCATCCAAACGAACTTGAAAAACAAAATCATTCCGGCAGAAGCGGCGCCCAAGATGAGCGGCCCGTAGCCCCTTCTGGCTTTCGCGCGGGATCCAAGGACCAGCAATGCCACGCACAAAAGCGCGAGCGTGATCGAAAGGACGTAAGCAGAATCGAGCAGAAAGGTCAGTCCGAGTGCGCCGAGTATCCCGGAATAGACCGGCCAACAGGCAGGACACGCACCGACCGGCAGGAGTGTGGCCCCGACCCCCGGGAGTGACGCCAGAGAATTCCACCATCCCGGGGCCTTTTTTTTCATTTGAGCCCCCGCAGATGGCGAGCAGTCGCCTCGAAGCGCCGCAGCGATGCTTGCAACAGGTGGCACAGGCCGCAGCGCGCCAGATTCATGTTGATAGACCCGGCAGCAGTCGGCTCCTTCCGTTCGGTCATTTCCGGTCACATCTCGGCCGTTCACCAGAATCGTCGGAGAGCCATACAGCCGGACATAAGGAGGGCTTTGGGGAGACTTCCGATCCCACTCCGTCCATGACGGAGTGACGTTCGCCTCAGCGAAGGCCTGGAGCAAAGTTGTTCTTGCCTCCTGAACGTTCGGGCAATCCGAGTCATATACCAGCTCGACTCGCGTCGTCACTTCCCGTCCTCCGTATCCAAAGCCTCCAGGATTGGACAATCTGTTATCGGTCCCCTGCCCGCGCACTCCCCGATGAGCCTCGTCAAGGCCCTGCGCATCCCCTGGAGCGTCCCGATTTTTTCGTTGATGTCCTGCAACTTGGCCTTGGCCTGCTGACGTACGTCCGCGCAGCGCGTTCCTGTGGCCGCTCTCAGGGACAGAAGCTCTTTGATCTCTTTCAGCGTAAAGCCGAGTTCCTGCGCGCGCTTGACGAAACGAACACGCTGCACGGCGTCCTCCGCGTACATTCGGTAGTTCGAGGACGTTCTGGGAGGCCTGGGCAAGAGTCCCCGGCGCTCGTAGTAGTGAATCGTCTGAAGGTTTACCGCCGCCCGCTTGGCGACTTCGCCGACCTTGAGACCTGCCATCGCTCACCTCAAGATGCGAGTCTAATCCCTATACCTAACTACAGGGTCAAGAGGATTCTTTTCGATCATCATGCTCTTCGGGGATTGACTTCGGGGTTTCGACAGGCAGGTCGGGGCGCTGGCTCCATTCCTCGAAGGAGCCGTCGTACAAGCGCGCGTTGAAGCCGAGCAGGCGCGCGACGAAATAGACGAAGCTGGCCTGCTGGCCGATATGACAGTAGGTGACGACGGTGGCGCCGGGCTTGACGCCGGCGGCAAGGAAAATTTCTTTAAGCGCGGCGGGGTCCTTCAGTTTGTCGGAGGTTTCGGATTCGGTGAGGGAGCCGAATGGGATGCTGACGGCGCCGGGAATGTGGCCGCCACGAGTGAAACCGCCCGGTTCGCCGTTGTAGAAGGAGGTGTTGCGGGCGTCGACGATGGTCACGGAAGGGTCCTGGAGATGAGCGGCGACCCAGGCGACATCGGCGATGGTATCCGGGCGGGGCCGGGGCGTGAGGCTTCCGCGCGCGGGCTGCTTGACCTCCGTGGTGACCGGATGATTTGCGGCGACCCAGGCGGGCTGGCCGCCGTCGAGCAGGGAGGTGCGGTCGCCCAGGCCGAAGTACTCGAGGGTGAGGAAGACACGAGCGGTGGGCGTGACCCAGTCTTTGCCGAAATAGACGATGATGCGCGAATTGTCGGAAACGCCGCGAATCTCAAAGGCTTCCTTGAGCTGCTCGACGGAGGGAATTTGCAGCATGAGTCCCTCGCCGCGCGGGGTGGAGATGGCCGCATTGTCGATGAACTGCGCGCCGGGAATGTGCGCGGCGTCGAACTCGGCGCGGACGCCGATGTGCAGAAGGACAAGGTCTTTGTCGTTGAGGTGCTCGGCGAGCCAGGCAGCGGAGACGACAAAAGGCTCCCTTCCCGCATAATCATCCGGGACGCTAAAACCGCGTCCCGTAGAAACGTCCGGGACGCCGAAACCGCGTTTAGCGCTCAGTGGGGCGGCTGCCGCCAGAACAAGCAACACCAGCAGAAATCCGCAGATCGAACGGTTCATGGGGATTCTCCTCAGAGATAAGACGAAAAATGCAGACATTATGTTAGCGGACGGGTTGGAGCGAGAAATAGATGGCCAGAAGCCCCAGGGTAATGGCGAAGGCAAGCAGGGCCATGGTGCCGTGGTACCAGACGGTGCCCTCCTTATGGCGGATGAAATGGGCAGCAACGCCGGAGACGAAACAAACCGCCGCGGCGATGATCAGGCCGTAGATCCAAGGAAGAAAAGGCGAATACCCCACAGCTCAGATCCTTTCCGGGGAAACGTGAGCAACTGGAAGAATTCTAATGCAGGCCGAACTTAAAGCAAGCTTGGAAATGAGCAGGTGTGGCGAAAATGAGAATTGAGTGATTGAGTGATTGGTGATTGAGTGATTGAGGAAGGGAGGAAAGAGGAAGGAGGAGAAGGGGAAGGTTAAAGAGTTAAAGAGGTGAAGAGGTAAAGGGGACAGAGAAACACAGTGGCAGAGTTACAGAGTGGAAGAAAGGGATGAGACTTTGACCGCAAAGAGGGAATTGGGGTAGGGTGCAGTTTCTCAGGGAGGGCGCATGGCGAAGGTGGAGAAGTTGTCCAGCGTGCTGATTACGGGCGGGACGGACGGGTTGGGGAAAGCAACGGGGCTGCTGCTGGCGGAGCAGGGGTACCGGGTGATCGCCACGGGGCGCAATGCGGAACGGCGCGCGCAACTGGAAGCGCTGGCGCGGGAAAGAAAACTGCCGCTGAGCACGGTGGAAATGGATGTGCGCGAGGATGCGTCGGTGGAGCGCGGGCTGGCGGAGGTGCGCGAACAAATCCGCACAGGATTACCAGCCACCCGGGGCGGCGAGCGGGGCGAGGGCGACCTGCCGGTCGCCCCTACGAGGGACGATGCAGGGATTGATGTGCTCATCAACAACGCGGGCGTGGGTTACTACGCGGTGATGGAAGAGATCCGCATGGAGGACCTGCGGCAACAGTTGGAGACGAATTTCTTCGGCGCGGTGCGGCTGATCCAGCGCGTGCTGCCGGAAATGCGCGCGCAGAAGCGCGGGTGCATCGTGAATCTGAGCTCGATCGCAGGGAAATACGCGTTTCCGTTGTTCGGGCCGTACAGCGCGAGTAAATTCGCGCTGGAGGCGATGAGCGACGCGTTGCGCATGGAGGTGCGGCCGTTCGGCATCCACGTGGTGCTGATCGAGCCGGGATACATTCCGACCGGATTTCAGGGGACGGCGCAGGAGATGTCGTCGGAGTACATACGCAACGCGGGGAAAAGCGCGTACGCACAGCTCTATAAGAATTACGGGCGGAACTACCGCGAGTCCACGGGGAAAGTAACGGACACGCCGGAAGACTGCGCGCGAGTGATCCTGCGGGCGGTGAGCGCGGCGCGTCCGCGAGCGCGGTACACGGTGACACGACGCGCGCAGGCGCTGAGCTTTGCGAAGCGACTCGTGACGGACCGGTTTCTGGATTGGAGATTCGGAAAGAGTTTGGAGTGGGAATAGGACGAGGAAGTGAGGAAAAGAGGAAGGAGGAAAGAGGAAGGGAGGAAAGTTTCAGAGTGGCAGAGTCACAGAGAAAGAGAGGAGAAGAGGTGCGGGGAGATTAGGCGAAACTCTGGTAAAAGGGGCGCGTTCAAGGCAGAGGAGTGCAGGTGCGGGCAGAAATCAGCAGGCGGCGAAAGGAACGGCCTCAGAAATCGTCGCGGCTGGGGGAAACCTTTTTGGGGTCGGAGCGGGAGATGAACTCTTTGACGCGACGGCGGGCGTCGGCGTCAATGCGGATGAACTCGATGGCCATGCCTACGCCGGGCTCGACGCGGCGGACCATGCCGGTGACGACGAAGGGTTTGGCGGAGCCGAGGGTGAGGCGAAATTCAACGGTCTGGCCGCGCTGAAAGGGACGCGGATCCAGGATAAAAAACCCGCTGGTGGAGAGGTCGCGAATGCGAGGGACCGGGGAAAGATACTCCAACTTGATTTCCTCGCCCACCACGCGGGGTTCCAGCCGGCGGTTAATATCATCCGAGGCCATACGGAGGAAGTGTAGCAGAGAGGCTGGCTGGAGGGAATTGGACGGGACGCGGCGAGGAATGGACGCTACACTGTGGAGCAGCAGCACATCGAAAGAGTTAACAAGAAAAAATAACGGCGGCCCTGTTCGAAACTGGACAAGCGTAGTATGGTGCGTCCAGAATGGAGAGCGCAAAACGGAAAGTTTAACGACGGTGAGGGGACGGGATTTGCAATGAAGCGGAAGAAGCTGGGTGAGGTCCTGCGGGACAAGAAGCGGATCAGCGAGGTCGATCTGCAATCGGTGATCGACGAGCAGCAGGCAAAGTCCGTGCTGCTGGGCGAACTGCTTCTGGAGCGGGACCTGGTCAAGAAGGATGATCTGATCGCGGCACTGGAAGAGGTGACGCGCTTCCGGTACGTGGACTGCCGGTTTGCGACGGTGGAAACGGCGGTGCTGGAAGTGGTGCCGCGCAGCGCGGCGATCAAGAACTGCGCGCTGCCGCTGGTGCGGGAAGGCAACCGCATCATCATGGTGATGGCGGAACCGCAAAACCTGCACGCGCTGGACGAACTGCGATTTATCTCCGGAATGGAAATTTCCCCGCGCCTGGGATTCCGCACGGAAATCATGGAAGCGATCGAAAAATGTTACGCCGAGCTGGAGCCGACGGAAGAAGCACTGGAAGCGAAGCTGCCGTTCATCGAGCAGGTGGACGTTTCCGACATGCAGTTCCACACGGCGAGCGCCAGCGAACGAAACAAAGCGGCGATGGAGGAGTTCGAGGCGGAACTGCGCAACGAAAAGACGCCGGCGGTGCGGCTGGTGAGCGCCATCCTCTCCGCGGCGGCCACGAAAAAAGCGAGCGACATCCACATCGAACCGCAGGCCATGGGAACGGTGGTGCGCATCCGCGTGGACGGCGTGCTGCGCGAGTTGACGCACATCCCGGGCGAGATGCAAAACTCGCTGATTTCGCGCGTCAAAATCCTGTCGGATATGGACATCGCCGAGCGACGCGTGCCCCAGGACGGGCGGTTCCTGGTGGAAATCGGCGGAAAGCATTTGGACCTGCGCGTCTCCACGCTGCCGACGCACTACGGGGAAAAAGTGGTGATGCGGCTGCTGGACCCCAGCGCGACGCGAGTGGGATTTGGGGAGCTGGGCTTTTCCGACGAAAACGCGGCGACCATGCAGACGGTGCTGAGCAGCCCGCAGGGCATGCTGCTGGTGACGGGGCCGACGGGGTCGGGGAAGAGCACGACGCTGTATGCGGCGCTGCACGCGGTGAGGTCGCCGGGAATCAACATCATCACGGTGGAAGACCCGGTGGAGTACAAGGTCGATGACGTGAACCAAGTGCAGGTGAACACGAAGACCGGGCTGACCTTCGCGGCCTGCCTGCGGTCCATGCTGCGGCAGGACCCGAACGTAATCATGGTGGGAGAAATCCGCGATACGGAGACGGCGGAAATCGCGCTGCAAGCGGCGCAGACGGGTCACCTGGTGCTCTCCACGCTGCATACGAACGACGCGGTGGGAGCGATCACGCGGCTGCTGGACCTGAACGTGCCGGCGTTCCTGGTGGCGAATTCGGTGTCGCAGGTGGTGGCGCAGCGGCTGGTGCGGAAACTGTGCCGCTGCAAGCAGCAAGAAACCATCAAGACGGAATACGCCACGCGGCTGCTGACGGCGGGCATCACGGATTTCGAAAGCACGATGTACGTGCCGGTGGGCTGCAACGACTGCGAAAACACGGGATATCGAGGCCGAGTGGGCATTTACGAAGTGCTGGTGTTCGACGAACGGCTGCGCGCGGCCGTGCGCTCTTCGACGCGGGACGATGAGATCCGCAGCCTGGCGCGGAGCAGCGGGATGCGTCCCATGCAGGAAGACGCCATGGATAAAGTCAAACAGGGCATCACCACGCTGGACGAAGTGATGCGCGTGGTGCCGTTCGAGCACGAAGCCAACCTGCGCTGTCCGAGTTGCGGGAAAGGGCTGGCCTCGTCGTTCCTGTTCTGCCCATTTTGCGGGGCGGGGACGCGACAAGCGGGAGCGGCACGAGGAGCGGGCGGCAGGCAATCCTCACACAAAGGAGGAAACGGGTGAGGGCACGAGGGAAAAAGAAGACATTGCCGCCACCGCGGCAGTTTGACCGCTACTCGCCGTACCGGGATCTGTCCATGACGTATGAAGGGCGGTCGGAAGAGATCCCGCTGCGCGTGCCGGACCTGTCCATCCACGGGATGTTCATCAATACGCCGCGGATGTTTGCGGAAGGGTCCGTGCTGAAACTGAATTTCAACCTGACGCGGACCGGATACCCGGTGAGCGCGCGCGGCGAAGTGCGCTACTGCGTGCCAGGAATCGGAGTGGGCGTGGAATTCGTGGACATACCGGAAGAAGCGCAAGAGGCTATCGCCGAAGAATTGGAACTCGCCGAGGTGGCCATGCGATGGAAGCGGTAGGCCTTAAAGAATCGAAAAGCGAAAAACGAAAAGCGAAAAACGGAACAACGGAACGCGCGGTTGGCACATCTTCAGGAAGTCTTAGCAGAAATTCTTCAGAAAACATTTAGGAGAAGAGAGATTCTTCGGCCCGACTAGGAGCGTCGGGCCTCAGAATGACAGCGCATGGCTTTGGCGAGCGAGGTTAGTTGGAGATTTGCGGCGAGATGCTGGCCTGGCGAATGGAGAGGAAAAACTTGCTCCATTCGGCGTGGAGCGGATGCTCGGCGTAGGCTTCGGCGGCGTCGCGGTTTTCGAACTCGATGACAAACGCGGCATGATAATCGCGGGGCTGCATGCGCGTGGCCTTGAGCCAAACATTCTTGATGCCGGGGATTTTGGCGGCCATTTCCTTGACGCCGTCGAGGGCTTTCTGCTTGTCGGCGTCGGAAACGTCGGCTTTCCATTGAATCAGCGAGATGTGAATGATGGTGCTGGGCGTGTGGAATTTATTTTGCGCAGTGAGGTAGCCGCCGGTGAAAAGCGCGGCGGCAAGAAACACGGCGCAGGCGAGGCGGAGAGATTTTTGCATTTCGGTTCCTCCCGGAAAATTGTGCAGCGTGGGAATGATAGCGCAGGAGAGATGAGGAAACGAAATTCGAAAATCGAAACGCGAAAATCGAAAAACGGCAAACAGTAGGGGCGGGGCTAAAGCCCGCCCCCACAAAGCGGCGGCAAGCCGCCGCACTCCGAAGGGCGACCTGCCGGTCGCCCCTACGGAGGACAGGCTGGAAAGCCTGTCCTACGAGAGAAGGGCGGACACATAGGTCCGCCCCTGCGATCTAAAACGCGGCCCATGGGCGGGGCTAAAGCCCGCCCCTACAAAGCGGCGGCAAGCCGCCGCACTCCGAAGGGCGACCTGCCGGTCGCCCCTGCGGAGGACAGGCTGGAAAGCCTGTCCTACGGCTTGGTTTTCACCGGGTCGGCGGGGCGAGAAGGAAGCTTTTTCGGATTGGCCTGCATCCGCTTCAAAACTTCCTCGACACCGCGCTCGAGCTGCGGGTCGCGGCCGGCGATGAGCGACTTGGGATCGTTTTCGACGACGATGTCCGGGTCCACGCCGTGGTTTTCGACGTCCCACTTGCCTTCGGCATTGGCGTTGCCGAATTCGGGGACGTTGACGGTGCCGCCGTCGATGAGCGGACCGCGGTCGGTGATACCGATGACGCCGCCCCAGGAACGCTTGCCGATGAGTGGGCCGAGACCTGCTCGTTTAAACATATTGGGGAAGATGTCGCCGTCGGAAGCGGAAGTTTCGTTGAGAAGGCACACCAGGCTGCCATAGAAGACGACGCCGGGATAGGTGCTGGGGTCGTCATTGGTGCGGGAAAAACCGGTGGCGAGCAATTGGCGGCGCAGGCGCTCGATGAGCATCTGGGAAACGTTGCCGCCGCCGTTGCCGCGGACGTCGATGATGAAGCCTTCCTTTTTCACCTGCGGGTAAAACCACTTGATGAATTCGCGGATACCGCTGGCGCCCATGTCGGGAATGTGCAGGTAGCCGACGCGGCCGCCGGTCAGCTTGTCCACTTTCTCCTTGTTGGAAGTAACCCAGTCGAGATAGAGCAGGCTTTCTTCGCTGGTGACCGGGCGATAAGTGACCTTGCGCGCGCCGTCGAGAGAAGGCTTGCTGTTGAGGGTGAGCGTGACGGTGCGGTCGGCTTTGTTGCGGAAGAGGCGATAGGGATCTTCGGTGGGCTTCAGCTCTTCACCGTCCACGGCGAGGAGGTATTCGCCTGCCTTTACGTCCATGCCGACTTCGGTGAGCGGAGAGCGGTAACGATCCTCTTCATTCTGACCGCGGAAGACTTGCGTGATCTTGTAGCGGCCGGAAGCGGCATCGAGCGCGAAGCGCGCGCCGGGCAGTGCCACTTGCGGACGCGAAGGAATCTGCCAATCGCCGCCGGAAATGTAGGCGTGGGAGCTGCTCAGCTCGGCGACCATCTCGCCCATGACGTAGTTCAGATCGGAGCGATGGCCGACGTACTGGAGGAGCGACTTGTACTGATCGTGCAGGGCCTTCCAATCGTTGCCGTGCATGTTCTTGACGTAGAAAAAGTCGCGGAAACGGCGCCAGACTTCGTCGAAAATCTGCGCCCATTCCTCGGCGGGGACGCGGTCCACCATCAGGCCGCGAGTGGAAACGGTTTTCGATGCGGGCTGTCCGCGGACGGGGAGATCGTAGAGCTTGAACTCCGGGCCGCTGCGGACGAGAGCCTTGGAGCCGTCGGCGGAAAGAGCGAAGCCGTTGACGCGCTCGGCGAGGGTGGTTTCCTTGCGCTCCTTGATGTTATAGACGCGCACGGAAGTCTGGACCCAGGAGTCGCGGCCGTAGAAGAAACCGCCGCCGCGGGCGAAAAGTATGTGGCCCTTGATGGCGGCGAGGCCGAAAAAACTGTCGGCGTCGAGAGGAACGCGAGAGACGCGGGACTCGATGCCGTCGAAATCAATGGTGATGTAGCCCTTCTTCTTGGGCTCTTCCTTGGCGGCCGCAGGTTTCGCTTCCTGAGATGCCGGGCTAACTCCCGGCGCTACAGGTGCCGCAGGAGGCGTCGCGGCGGCGGGAGTTTCAGGAGCGAGAGTGACTTCGTCGCTTTCGGCGGGGAAGGGATGCTTGGTGTCCTTGCGCAGCGCGAGGACGAAAATTCCGGCCTGGCGGGTGAGCGCGTAGTTGAATTCGTTGGAGCCAATGAGCGGAGCGTACTCGCGATCGCTGAGGAAGTAGAGATAGTTTCCATCAGGGTCCCAGGCAGGCGAGTAATGATGGAAAAATTCGTCGGTGACGCGGCGGACCTGGGAATCAGCGACGCTCCAGACGTACACGGCGCGGGAGCCCTGCGGATTGGACATGGTGAAGGCGAGATGGCCGCCGTCGTCGGACCAAGTGTAGTCGCGGATCTGACCGCGCTTCTCGTCGGCGATTTCGGTGAGCTTCTTGTCGTCGAGCGTGAGGATGTAGAGCTTGCCGTCCTTGTCGCTGAAGGCGAGGCGCTTGCCATCGGCGGCCCATTCGGGCGCGTAGCGGAAGACCTGGCCGTTGGAAGTGATCTGCTCCGGCTTGCCGGAGCCGTCCTGATTGATGAGCCAGATTTCGTCTTCGCCGCTGCGGTCGGAGACGAAGGCAATCTTGCGGCCGTCGGGCGACCAGCGGCCCCATTTGTCGTGGGCGCTGGAAGAACTGGTGAGATTGCGCGTGGCGCCTTTTTCGATGGGCACGGTGAAGACATCACCGCGTGCGACGAAGACGGCGCGCTCGCCCTTGGGACTGAGGTCGAAGCCTTCAATGAGATTGGCGACGGAGATGCGCGAGGGGCGCTTGCTGAGGCCGTCGTCGGGCACGGTGATGCTGAGCTTGCGGTCGGAATCTTTCTTCACGTCGTAGAGGTGCAGCTCGCCGTCGAGCTCGTAGGCGATCAGGCCCTGATTGTCGGAGCTGGGCCAGCGGACGTCCCAGGTCTTGCCGCGAGTGAGCTGGCGGGTCTGCCTGGAGGAGGGAGTGTAGACATAAAGATTGTTGGTACCGTCGCGGTCGGAGGAGAAATAGATTTTGTCGCCGATCCACATGGGGTCGCGATCCGCGCGAGGATTGCTGGTGATGTTTTCCGCGGAGTGCGAGGCGAGGTCGAAGATGTAGAGGTCCTGGGCCCAGCCGCCTTCGTAGCGCTTCCAGGTGCGGAAATCGCGGAAGAGCGGGGAATAGACAAGCTTTTTAGCGTCGGGAGAAAAATCACCGGCGCCGGATTGCGGCATGGGCAGGGCCGTGGCCGGGCCGCCCGCGGCAGGAACGGTGTAGAGCTGGTTGTGGCCGAGCTCGAAACTGTCGCGAAGAGAACGGAAGAGGATGGATTTGCCGTCGGGCGTCCAGCCATACACCTGATTGTCGTAACCCCAGCGAGCGGGAAGCGGGCCGCGCGCGGGATAGAACGTGAGCTGGCGCGGTTCGCCGCCTTCGGCGGGGACGACGTAAACCTGCTCGTCGCCGTCGTACTGGCCGGTGAAGGCGATCCACTTGCCGTCGGGGGAGAACTTGGCGAAATACTCGACGCCGGGATGCGCGGTGAGGCGATGCGCGGCGCCGCCGGAAGCCGAGGCCATCCAGAGATCGCCGGCGTAGGTGAAGACGACCTTGTCGCCATGAACGTCAGGGAAGCGCAGGAGCTTGGTCTGCGCGGCGGCGAGAGGCGCGAGGAAAAGCAGCGCGAGGGTAAATACGAGAAACGTTCTCAGAGAGATGCGAAAGGACACGGAAGTACCTCCTGAAAAAAGTAGAAGAGATGGCGGGCGCGTGAGACTCCACCCTTGAAGCCGGGACACAACCACCCAAGGTATTGGACGCAGCAGAGGCATCATATGTTCGGAATTTCCACAGGTCAACCAAGCAGGGATCAGGGAACGGGGGTCAGGGGTCAGGGAAAGATTAAACCGCAGATGAACGCAAATAAACTCGGATGGGGAAAGCCAAAAACTGGGGAAGAGAGCCTTCGCCCCGATAGAAATCGTCGGGCCACCGGATGACAAGCAGGGCGCTACGTGCAGGACAGGCTAGAAAGCCTGTCCTACGATTGTCCGGCGGGAATTATTTTTCGAGTTTGACGAAGCGCATGGAGGCGGAGTTCATGCAGTAGCGCAGGCCGGTGGGGCGCGGGCCGTCGTCGAAGACGTGGCCGAGGTGGGCGTCGCAGCGCTTGCAGGCGACTTCGTCGCGGACCATGCCGAGGGTGGTGTCGGTGCCGACGGAGATATTTTCCTTGGCGATGGGCGCCCAGAAACTGGGCCAGCCGGTGCCGGATTCGAATTTGGTGTCGGAACTGTAGAGCGCGGTGTCGCAGCAGATGCAGCGGTAAATTCCCTTTTCGTGATTGCCGTTGTAGGCGTTGGCGAAGGGGCGCTCGGTGGCGGCGTGGCGGGTGACGTCGAATTGCAAGGGCGTGAGCTGGGCACGCCATTCGGCTTCGGACTTCACGACTTTGTCCACCTTGATGAGGCCTTTGCGCGCGCCGGAAGCGGAGAAGTCCACAAGGGTGACCTGCTTGGGAGGGCCGGCGGGCGCGGCCGATTCGGCAATGGCGCGGGACGAGCCGCGGTTGAACCACCAGAAAAGCCAGCCCGAAAAGATAACTCCTCCAGCCAGAAAGGCGCGGCGGGAAGTGCCGTTGTTTTCCAAAGCAGGAGAGCGATCGGACGATTGGCGTTCCATGGCTACAGAACTCCTTATGCTGGAGAATTCGAGCACTCCATTGGATGAAGGTCAATTATAGAGGGGTTCAGCTGAAATCGAAAGGAATGGCAGAAGAGTCCGGGACGTTCGGATGGAAAAGACCTCAATTCGTCATCTGCATACGGCGAATGGAAATCACGGCAACATTTCGCTGAGCTGGACATGCGGCTGGATATTGGTGAAGTTGGGGATGTCCGCCACGATCTCCTGTGCGTGGGCGGCAAACCCCTTCTGAAAGTTTTCCGGCGACTGGAACACGCAGAGGAAAGCCGCGACAAAAGGAGGGCGCGAATCGGGCGCCGGACCGGGCAAACCACGATCGATTTCGACGCGAAGAAGGCCAAAAGGCTCCATGCGCTGCTTGAAAAGCGGGACATGCGTGCCGATGTAATAGTCGAAATCAAATCTGGCATCGGGCTTGTTGGGATACAGCACCAGGAGTCGAATCACGAGAGAAACTCCCTTCGAGAAGAAGAATGGGGCGGCATCCTACGTCGCGGGCCCCGGCGAGTCAAGGACAGGAGCGCGCGGAAGAAACGCCAGCAAAGGGCGGAAAGGTGAAACTCCTGGGCACAGGTGCTCGTATGTACCTTCAGGGCGAAGCGAACCCTATTCCCGGTGGAAAAAGCTCCTCATGGCCTGTTCTGCCGTCATTCAGGAGGCCCTGAAGTGATGGGACGGATGGCAGAAGCGTCGCCGCGCCGCAAGGCCAGAATTGCCGGCGGCTTCTACTGGAACATCTTCTTCGCGGCCCGCTGGTTGTATATCGGGAAGCCGCGGCTGCAACAGATACCCGAGTCTTGCTGAAGGAGGAATGAAATGAAAGCCAGCTCCCCCATGTTGAAGGCATCGAGGTATTGCTTGCTTCTTGCGGTCGCGGTCTGCCTGCTCCTGGCGCAGCCTACGCTGGCGGCGGAAGGAATCAACGGCAACCTGGTCAGCGTCAACTGGCTGGAAAAAAACCTGAAGAATGCCGATGTGCTGATACTCGATGTGTCACCCGCGCAGATCTACGCGGCACAGCACATTCCCGGCGCAATAAGCGCCGGCCTGTATGGCTGGTATGGTCTCCAGGAAAAGCCGGTGGCGGAGATGGAACAGCTTTACCGGTCGTGGGGAATCAGTGCCGGGAAAAAGATCGTGATGTACGATCCAGGCGGCTCCATGATGGCCACCCGGCTCTTTTTCAACCTCTATTATCACGGCTTCCCCGCCAAAGACCTGTTGATTCTGGACGGCGGGCTCTTCAAGTGGAAGCAAGTTGGATTGCCGGTCACGAAGGACGCTACACCTGCTCCCAAGAGCGGCTCTTTCAAGGTCGCGAAGATTCAGGACGATGCGAGAGTTTGGCTGCCGGAATTCCTTACCGCATCCGGGGACCCGGCCAACAATTCCTTACTCGAGGCGCTCGACGCCAACTGGCATTTTGGAGAACTCGCTGTCTTTGAAAAGAGCGGGCATATCCCGAATGGCATCCTGGTGCCCAGCGTCGACTTTTACAATGCGGACAAGACGTTCAAATCCGCCGAAGAAATAAGGAAAATGATGAGCTATTTGGGGGTCAAGCCGGAACAGCAGGTTTACACCTATTGCGGGGGCGGGGTGGCCGCCAGCGTGCCGTATTTCGCGCTCAAGTTCATGCTGAATTTCCCAAACGTCAAACTGTACAAAGAGTCCGAGATGGGATGGCTCTCCGATGAAAGAGAACTCCCTTACTGGACCTACGATGCCCCGTTCTTGATGCGGGAAACAAACTGGCTGCAGTTTTGGGGCGGCCAGAGGATCCGAACGTTCGGAAGCGCGCAAGTCAGCATCGTGGATGTGCGGCCCGCAGAAGCATTCAACCAGGGGCATGTGCCGTATTCGCTGAACATCCCCGCCGAGGTGTTCAAAGCCAATCTCACCACTCCCGAAAAGCTGGCGGAGATTCTGGGTCCGGCCGGGGTCGATGCGTCGATTGAAGCCCTGGTGATTTCCGGCGCAGGACTGACTAAAGAATCGGCGCTGGCCTTCGTGATACTGGAGAGACTGGGACAGAAAAAAGTAACTGTCTTCATGGACTCCCTCGAAAAATGGACACAGCGTGGCTTCCCCGTGACCAAGGATGGAACGGTTGTGGGCGCACCAAAGACGCCTCAGGATTTGTCCATTCCTCCCACGAGCTATCCCGGGAATTTCCGCCAGGGCGTGATCATCACGGACGCAAAAAGCACGCAGGGACTGTATCCCAAGATGTTCATTGCTTCCGGCAAGGATCTGCCTGCGAAAGCGCAGGAGGGCACAGTGGTTCATGTGCCGTACACGGATCTCCTGAATGCCGACGGCACGCCGAAAGCCGCGAAAGATATCTGGAACATTCTCGCCAAGGCCGGGGTCCCGAGATATGCGGAGCTGGTTTGCTTCTCCGATGATCCCGGTGAAGCGGCAGCCAACTATTTTCTCCTCAAACTGATGGGCTTCCCGGATGTGAAGGTGTTGGTGATGTAACAGTATCCAGTTCGCAGCGACGGTAGGATATCCCTTCTCACGGTCTGCTCTGCCCTTCGCGCAGGAGGCTGAACCACATGACTCGCACGACAAACGCAAGAATCGCCGGCTTCACGTTCCTCGTCTACATGGCCGCCGGCATCACCAGCCTGGTCTTCTTCGGCCGGGCGGCCAGCGGTGAGGGGATCGCGGCGAAACTCGCAAGTATCGCCCAGCACACGACAGACATGCGCATCATCGTCCTGCTCGGCCTACTCGAGTGCTTTTCGGCCCTGGTGCTGGCCGTGACGCTCTACGCGATCACGCGCGAGGTGGATGCCGATCTCGCCATGATGGCCCTGACATGCCGCGTCGCCGAGGGCGTGATTTTAGGCGTCTACCAACCGGAGACGCAGAAACTGCTCTGGCTCGCCACGGCCACCGGAGCAGATGCACCGGACCCCGGGGCAGCGCACGCGCTCGGCGCGTACCTTCTGACGGGGGACATAGCCGTTACCTCAACTTTCTTCGCAGTGGGCAGCACGCTCTTCTTCTACCTCTTCTTGCGCGGCCGGATGATCCCCGTCGCGCTGGCCTGGCTGGGCGTGCTGGCATCGGTTCTGCTGGTCGTAGGGCTTCCGCTGCAGATCGCAGGCGTCCTCGCCGGCACGATCACGCAACTCATCTGGATACCCATGGCCATATTCCAAATTATTCTCGCGCTTTGGCTGATCATCAAAGGCGTGGCCGCGCCAGGCACTCGATGAGCCCGCGCGGCAAACAAAGTACGACGGAAGGATAAGGCCGGCGCGGGCTTCTGCGACGCATGCTGCGCGAGGAGAACATGCAATGACCATCAGTACCATTGACGAGTCGCAACGCAAAGCTGCAAAAGTCGTTGGACTTACTTACCTCCTCGCCTTGGCACCTGCAATCTTTGCTGAGTTTTATGTCGGCGGCCAGCTCATCGTCTCCAACAACGCCGCCGAGACCGCGCGCAATATCATGGCGCACGAACGGCTGTTTCGTCTGGGCACCGCCAGCAATTTGAGCGTCTTTGCGCTGGATGTAGTGTTGATCACGGCTCTCTACGTGGTACTCAAGCCCATCAACCGAAGCCTCGCCTTGCTCGCGGCTTTCTGGGGAGTGATCGAGACGACAATTCTTGTTGTGGCCGCGCTGAGTGATTTTGAAGTGCTCCGGGTCTTAAGCGGTGCTGACTACATGCGGGCATTTGAAGCAGATCGACTGCAGGCCTTGGCGAGGCTTTCGATAAGCGCGCATGCCGCCGGGTATAACGTCGGCTTGGTGTTTGCCGGGCTCAGAAGCACGGTGTTTTGCTATTTGTGGTTCAAGTCGAGGTATGTCCCTAAACCACTTGCTGCCTGGGGAGTGTTTGCCTCCGCGCTAATGGGGGCATCTGCTTTTGCTTTCATCATTTTCCCTGAACTCCGCCAGGTAATCACAATCGGCGTTTACGGCGGGCCTGTTTTTTTCTTTGAACTAACCATGGGCTTTTGGCTGCTGGCAATGGGAATACGAACACCGCTGGTCGAGTGACAGTCCCGGCGTCAACCGCGAAACAAGGAGAGTGAGGTCATGCACCCAACCGTCAAGACAGCAAGAGTTGCAGGAGCGATGTATCTATTACTCTTTACCGCCCCTTTGCGCCTCCTGTATATTCCCAGCAAGCTGTTTGTGAGTGGCAACGCCACCGCGACGGCCAATAACATCGCCGCGCAGGAGACGCTTTTCCGTCTCGGCATCCTCAGCGACCTGTTCACCGGGACCGCCGTAATTTTCGTCGTGCTGGCTCTTTACCGGCTGTTCAAGGCAGTGGACCAGAACCTCGCTACGTTGATGGTAATCCTGGGCGGACTGATGGTGGCCCCCATCTACTTCCTCAACACGCTGAATGACGCTGCTGCGCTGCTGCTCGTGCGCGGCGCCGATTTCCTGTCCGTTTTCACCAAAGGCCAACTCGATGCCCTGGCCATGCTGTTCCTCCGCCTGCATCACCATGGAGTCGTTGCCAACGAGATCTTTTGGGGGCTTTGGCTCATTCCCTTGGCGCTCCTGGTGATCCGGTCGCGCTTCCTGCCCCGCTTCCTGGGCTACTGGCTGATCCTCAACGGCTTCGCCTATGTGATTGCCAGCTTTACGGCCTTACTGCTACCGCAATACGAAACAACGGTCTCGAACTTCGCCTTCCCCGCCATGCTCGGAGAGATTGCGCTGGTGCTGTGGCTTCTAATTAAGGGCGCCAAGGTGCAACCGGTGACCGCTGCAGCCTCCTGATTTATGGCGGTGCTTTACCGGCCTTCGTGATTCCTTGCACTGGCCTCAAGACTTCCTATGTGTCCCTGCGCCTGTCCCGAAAAAAACATTCAACCTACTACAATATGCGTCACGCCCGTTCGTCTACAGGCAGTAGATGGACGAGGCGCTGAGAAAACAGCGGCCAATGACAGAACAAGATGAGCGGATCTCGGAGGCGGTGCAGCGAGAGCACGCCCGGCTGCGCAACTTCATCCGCCGGCGCGTGCCCGACCCACGCGATGCCGAGGACGTTCTGCAGGACGTCTTCAATGAGTTAGTGGAAGCGAACCGCCTGCTGATGCCCATCGAGCACGTCACCGGCTGGCTGTTTCGCGTGGCGCGCAATCGCATCACCGACCTCTTCCGCAAGAAGAAGCCGGAAAGATTCAGCGACGCAGCGGTCGAGGACGAAGGCGGCGAAGTGCTGCAGCTCGAAGATCTGTTGCCATCGCCTGACGCCGGACCGGACGCGGTTTACGCCCGCAACGTTCTGCTCGATGAACTCGAGATGGCAGTGGACGAGTTGCCGGAGGAGCAGCGCGAGGTGTTTATCGCGCACGAGTTGGAAGGACGCAGCTTCAAGGAGATCGCCGCCGCGACCGGCGTGAGCGTGAACACGTTGCTTTCGCGCAAACATTATGCGGTGCTGCATCTGCGCGAGCGACTGCAAGACATTTACGACGAATTCACGAAAGGATGAGGGACTGAACATGAGACCGAAATGGGTGAAGTTGATTTGGATCGCTCCGCTGGCGATTCTGGGATTGGCGCTATTCATCTTCATCGGCGGCCAGATCGTGATGCGCTTGTGGAACTGGCTGCTGCCGCCGCTGTTCGGCTGGTCCCAGATCGGATTCTGGCAGGCACTGGGGCTCCTGCTGCTGTGCCGAATCCTCTTCGGTGGATCGGGATGGCGCGGTTCGACTCGCTCCAATATCCGCCGTCGCATGGAAGAGCGCTGCGAGCGGCGCATTGAAGAGCGTTGCCAGAACATGAGCCCTGAAGAGCGGGAACAGTTCCGGCAACGCATGCGCGAACGCTGGGGCGTTGGACCCTCCCCCGGGGAGAGCAAGGGGGAATAAAACTTTTTCGGCAACTTCAAATGCTCTTGCGCGGCGCCGACTGCCGCAACTCTGGAGGACAGATGACTCGCACAACGAACGCAAGAATCGCCGGCTTCACGTTTCTGTTCTATATCGCCGTGGCCTTCCCCAGCATGATCCTGCTCGGGCGGGCGACCAGCGGAGAGGGGATGGCGGCAAAGCTCGCGAGCATCGCGCAGCACGCGGCAGACGTGCGCGTCGCCGTCGTGCTTACCCTGCTGGGCTGCTTCTCGGCCCTGGTGCTGGCCGTAACGATCTACGCGATCACGCGCGACGTGGATGCCGATCTCGCCATGATGGCCCTGACATGCCGCGTCGCCGAGGGCGTGATTTCCGGCGTCTCCTTGCCGGAGACGCTGAGGCTGCTCTGGCTCGCTACGGCCACCGGAGCAAATGCACCGGACCCCGCGGCAGCGCACGCGCTCGGCGCGTACTTACTGACGGGGGATATCGCCGGCACCGCAATCTTCTTTGCAGTCGGCAGCACGATCTACTCCTATTTGTTCCTGCGTGGCCGGAGCATCCCCGTCTGGCTTGCGTGGCTGGGAGTATTCGCCTCGATCCTGTGCGTCGTGCTCCTTCCCTTCCAGCTCATCGGATTCCTCAAGGGCACAGTGGCTACCTTGATGTGGATGCCGATGCTCGTGTTTGAAGTGACGCTCGGACTGTGGCTGCTCATCAAGGGCGTGAACGAACAAAGGTGGAAAGAGCCGTCCGGCGGAGCGGGCGCCTCGATTCGCACTTGAAAGGCGCCGTCGCCGGCAGCCTTGGGATAGTGGAGGAAATGAGTTGACAATCAGCACGATCGACGAATCACAACGCAAATCTGCGAAAGTCGCGGGGTTTTCGTATGTGCTGATCATCCTGCTCAGCGTGCTGAAATTGATTTTTCTTGGGAATCTGATGGTCCCAGGAAATGACGCGGCGACAACCAGCAACATTAGGGCTCATGAGTTGCTGTTTCGTGTGGGTGTAGCCAGCGATGTGATCGTGTTTGTGCTTGTCGTGGTACTCTCGCTCGCACTTTATGTAATCCTCCGCACGATTAACAAGAGTCTCGCTCTATTCGCGCTGCTGATGAGGTTCGGGGAGGCCATACTGGGGGGTCTCATCACGCTGCTTGGTGGTTTAATTCCTTTGCTGCTCTTGAATCGCGGGGCAGGATCTGAAACCGATCAGTTGCGGGCTCTGGTTGGACTATTTCTCAGTGCAGGGACGGCTGGGTTAAATATTGTCCTGATATTTATGGGACTGGGAGGAACTGTATTTTGTTATTTGTTTTTCAAGTCGAAGTACATCCCCGGAATATTAGCCGCCTGGGGGATGTTGACGTATTTGAGTATGCTGATACTTTCTTTCGTGAGCATCGTTTCCCCTAACCTCCCAGAGATGATTGCAATCGTTCTTTACACTCCGGGCGCGCTTTTTGAATTAATAATCGGCTTGTGGCTTGGGTTCAAGGGATTGCGGCCACCTGGAATCGCGGAGCCCGGTAAAGCAAGCGCTTGAGCAGAGGGAGACCCATGCACCCAACCGTCAAAGCTGCACGCGTCGCAGGAGCGATATATCTATCCATGGCAGTCACCGCGCCCTTCAGCCTCATTTATATTCCCAGCACCCTGATCGTGCGGGGGGACGCCACCGCGACCGCCAACAACATCCTGTCTCACGAGACGCTTTTCCGTCTTAGCATCGTCGGAGACTTAATCACCGCGGTCATATTCATCTTTCTGGGTATGGCTCTTTACCGCTTGCTCAGCGGCGTGAACAAGACGCATGCTTCGCTGATGGTGATCCTGGTCGTGGTTTCCGTCGCCATCTCGTTCTTGAACGAGGTGAGCAACATCGCCGCCCTCACGCTCTTTCGCGGCGCCGATTTCCTTGCGGTATTCGACAAACCGCAACGGGACGCTATGGGCATGCTGTGCCTCGGTCTGCACGGCCAGGGCCTCGCCATCAACGAGGCCTTATGGGGCCTATGGCTCCTCCCCTTCGGCGTGCTGGTGATGAGATCGGGCTTCCTGCCGCGGATCCTGGGCGTCCTGCTGATCGTCAACTGCTTTGCCTATGTGGCCGCAAGTCTTACGACGTTGCTCCTGCCGGATTACGCGAGTGTTGTTGACCGCGCAATGCTGCCGGCGGTGCTTGGGGAATTTTGGATCATGCTGTGGCTTTTGATTAAGGGCGCCAAGGTGCAACCGATGGCCGCCGCAGCCTCTTGATCGGGCGTTAAAGCGCGCGCCACGCCAGCGGCGCCATCACGACAAAAAAGAGCGCAGGTAGAACATGAAAGCTGTTGTCTATCACCGTAAATCGCATCATCGGAAGCTGCCCCACCGGCCGGTTTGGAGACGGGTTTTCACAAGAAGTTGAGGCAGGAGTGATGGAAGGCGCGGGGTAGATGCAGGAAACTAGTCCGCGGCCGGGGACTCGCCGATCACCTTTTTGAATTCGGGGTCGTCGTAGAGGCAACTGAGGTCGGGGTCTCGGGAGGCCCATTCCATGGTGTTGAAGCCGCATTCGCGAGCTTTCTTGAGCAGGGCCAGAGCTTCTGTTTTTTTCTGGAGAAGAGCGAAGGTGCAGGCGGCGTTGTACTGGATGTTGGGATCGTTGGGCCGGAGGAGCACGGCCATCTCCACGGCGCGCACCGCGTCCGCTTCGCGGCCAATGCCGGCGTAGATGGCGGAGGCGAGAATGCGCGCGCGAACGTCTTCGGGCACGCGTTCGAGGTGCGACTCCAGAGCACGAAGTTGTTGATCGCGCAACTTTGCGGCTTGCTCTTCGCGGCCGAGGCGCTTGAGGATGTTGTAAAACGGGATGTAGGTGTTGTAGTCGTCGCCGGATGCCTTCACGGCCTGCTCGACCATGGCCGCGCCTTCTTCCCAGCGGTCGGAGACGAAGCAGGCCTGCCCAAACGCCCAGTAGGCGCCTTCGCAATCGGGCTTGAGCTCGATGGCGCGGCGCGCGTAGTCGATGGCTTCGGGCTGATTGTGCAGGGCGTAGGCGATGCGCGCGCGGGCGGCCAAGCCGTCGGGGAGCTGAGGATCCAGCGCGAGGGCGCGGGCACAGGCCGCGAGACCCTTATCCGTCCAGCGCGAATTCTGCTCGTGCCACTCGTGGTACACGCCGCAGGCAATGCCCAGGCCGGCGTGAGCGAGAGCGAAGTTGGGGTCGAGCTCGATGGCGCGGTCGTACATCTCCATGGCCAGCTCGAGGTCGGGGCGGGTGATGCGGCGCGCGTAGCTGCGTCCGCGCAGGTAATAATCGTAGGCGCGAACGTTTTCCGTGGGCTTGCGGGCGATGGCTTTTTCTTCCGGAGTGGAAAGCGTGACGCGCAGGGCCTGCGTAATGCTGCGAGTGATTTCGTCCTGCACGGCGAAGATGTCTTTCAACTCGCGATCGTAACGCTCCGCCCAGACACCGTGGCCGGTGCGCGTGTCGAGGAGTTGCGCGTTGATGCGCAGACGATCGCCGGCGCGGCGGAGGCTGCCTTCGAGAACATAGGCGGCGTTGAGCTCCTGGCCAACTTGCGGGGCGCTTACGGATTTGTCGCGATAGGCGAGGACGGCGGAACGCGTGAAAACGTCCAGGCCCTTAATCTTCAATAGTTCGGTGATGAGGTCTTCGGTGATGCCGTCGCGGAAATATTCGTCGTCCTTCGCGCTGCTCAGGTTCTGGAAGTAGAGCACGGCGACGGATTTCTTGGCTTCGGCGGCCGCCTGCTTAGCGCCCAGCCCGGAGACGCGGCCGGAATCGGTGTCCTGCTTCAGGCGCTTGAGGTCGGCGCGCAAATCCGCGGCGCTCTGATAGCGCGCGCGAGGCTCTTTTTCCAGCGACTTATTAATGATGCGCTCGAGCTCGGGCGGCACGGAGGGATTCAGGCGCGCGGCAGCGGACGGCGCGCGGTGCAGGATGGCGTCGAAAATCATCGCGGTGGTGTTTCCCGCAAAGGCGGGCTTGCCCGTGGCCATTTCGTAGAGCACAGCGCCCAACGAAAACAGGTCGGTGCGTGCGTCCAACTCTTCGCCGCGGGATTGCTCGGGAGACATGTAGGCCACGGTGCCCAGAGCGGTTCCCGGGCTGGTGAGATCCGCGCTGGTGACCGCCGCGTCCACGGGATCGGCGACGCGGCCCTGCTTGGTGGCCAGCTTGGCGAGGCCAAAGTCCAGGACCTTGGCATGACCGCGAGTGACGACAAAAATATTCGCGGGCTTGATGTCGCGATGCACGATGCCCTTGGCATGCGCGGCGTCCAGGGCATCGGCAATCTCGATGGCGATGTCCAGCAACTCGTCCAGTTTGACGGGAGAGCCATCGATGCGGCGCTTGAGCGTCTGGCCTTCGAGCAGCTCCATCACCAGGAACTGCTGATTTTCGTGGCTGCCGATCTCGTGAATGGTGCAGATGTTGGGATGATTTAACGCGGCGGCGGCGCGCGCTTCGCGCACGAAGCGCTCCATGGCCAGTTTGTCCTGAGAAATTTCCGGCGGGAGAAACTTCAGCGCAACGTGGCGGCCGAGCGTGATGTCTTCCGCTTGATAGACGACGCCCATGCCTCCGCCACCCAGCTTTTCGACGACACGATAGTGCGAAATCGTTTGTCCGATCATAGCGATGATTCGGGTAAGCGGGCCCGAGGCGCATCATTCTAGGACACGAGGGCGAGAAGGTCAACGCGTCCGGCGGAATGAGCTAAGAATTCTCCTTTTTGTGGCAATCCAGGCATTTCACAGGGGCTTTCTTGCCCTGGGCATTTTGCGCCTTGTGGCAATCGATGCATGCGCCCTGCGCGGCCGTGGGATTGTGAAAGGCGGCCTGGAGCTTGGTCTTCATGGGCAGCGCGGCGACGGTGGTGTGACACGCGCTGCACGCTTGCTGCGGCACTGCGGAAGGCTTCTCCGGGCGGCTGGCGTGGTGACAGACGTCGCAGGACGGCGCGCGCTCTGTGGCGTGCTTCTTGTGCTCGAACTTCACGCCGCCCAGCGCGGCTTTCATGATGAATGTGTCCTTCGACGGGAGTTTTGCGGTTTGCGCGGGAGCCGGCGGCCTGGATGGAACAGGCGTTACCACAGGCTTCGCAGGGGCAGTCTCCGGCGGCGGTATCGGGGCGGGCAGAGGAACGGGGCGCGCCGGCTCGACGGCTGGCGGCGGTGCGGGAGCAGGAGCAGGCGCAGGTTGCGGAGGCTGCGCCGTTGCAGGAGTTTTAGGAGCAGCCGCCGGCGCCTTTTTTTCAGACGGTGCAGGCGCAGGGGCGGGTGCCTGCGAAGGCTCAGGCTGCGCGGGAGCAGGAGCTGGTTGCGGAGCGGGAGCCTGCTGGGCTTGCGCCGGAGGAGCTTGCGCAGTTTGCGGTTCTTGCTTCGAACAACCGCTGAGGAAAAGAGAGAAGCAAAGAAGGGCGATGAAACCACGCGAGATGATTTTCATAGCGCTACTCTACAGCGAATTCCGGATGAAAGCAGCAAGGGCAAAATGCGGTGCAAGAATTCAGAAGCTCGTGTTGGTAATGGAGGAAAAAGCTCGCGGCGGAGGAAACGCCGAGATCCACAGATTATTCGCGAGCGCGAAGGCGGCGGGCCTCAGTGCAGGCACGGAAGTTGCGTGGGTTGAGCTGGCAGGCGCGGTCGAAGGATTCGCGGGCGTTGCGGGGATCGGCGTTCTTCCTGTAAGCCACGCCCATGTCGTAGTACACGGAATCGTTCCTCGGGTCGGAGCGCAAGGCCATCTCGTAGGAATTGATGGCGCGGTAATACTCGCCCTGCATGGCCAGAACAAGTCCCCATTGGTGGTGCACCACGGAGTTGTCCGGCTCAATTTCGAGGACCCGGCGATACCATTGAATGGCGCGATCGGGGTCGCGTTTATAGCGCAAGAGTTCGGCAACGCGCATCATCGCGGGCACATTCTTAGGATTGAGCAATATCGCCCGCTCGTAGTCCTGGATGGCTTGCTCGCGGCGGCCGGTATTTTCGTGGATTTTGGCGCGCGCAAGAAATAGTTCGGCATCGGACGGATTCAGGCGGATGGCGGCCTCGAGCACGGGGAGGGCTTCGTCGAATCCGGCACTGCGGAACAGGGCCATGGCGAGGGCAGTCTGGGCTTCCGCGGAGGAGGGGTTTTTCTGCGCCGCCTGGCGGAGCTGCGCGATGTCGGGCAGCTCGCGCATGCCTTCTTTGCTGGCGCTGGCTTTGAGCTCGTCAATGGTCTTGGAGCGGACGTCGCGGGAAACAGACTTCATGTACACAGCAAAAAGGATCAGCGCCACACAAGTGGCAATGCCGGCCACCAGGCGATAAAAAGAGGAAGGCATCGGCAAAAGCTCCTCCGTGTACTGTAGCAGTGGAAATGGCGCCGGGAATGGCGAAGGCGAGGAAATGTGCCGAGCGAGTACCGAAGATGCGTACCGGTCAGCGGGCCTTGAGAAGTGAAAAAAGGATGGAAATGGCGGCCGCGGCGGCAGCGAAGGAGGCGAGAAGCAGAGTCCAGACGAGGAGGGTGGTGAATCGTTTGCCGCGAGCGTCCAGCGCACTGAGGAGGTTCTGTTCGCGGACGGCGAGGCGCTCGACAGTGGCTTCGAGTTTTTCGGCGGTGGCCTGCAAGCGACCTTCGGTTTCAATGGTGGACTGGGCCAGAGAACTGAAGGCGACAATCGCCTCAGTCATGGTGTCCTTGATCTGCACGATACTGCGGTTCAGCTCCTCGGCCTGGGAATGTTGTTGCGAGACGCGGGTGAGGGCCTCGGCGAGCTGCGACAAGGTCTCGGCGTGGTCCGCAACCTCACCACTTTCTTCTTCCGTGTCGTTCCATTCGTCAGCAGGAGGCTGATTCTCCACGAGAGTGCGATCCTTTCGGTTCGGTTTTGCGACGCAAGAGGGAGTGCGCGGCTCGGCCGCAATATGTTGTACCACTTCTTTGAAGGAAAGGCGAAATTCGAAAATCGAAAACCGAAAGAGACGCCAGCATATATGGGAGAACACCCCTCGGCTGCGCTCGGGGTAAACTCCGATCCGCCCCTATGAATGTTGGATGAAGGTCAGAAGGATTCTTTTTTGAAAAGCGGGCTGAGGCGCGTGAACAAGCTGCGGACGGAGCAAAAAAGGCCTTCCAGCCCGGGCGTTTCAAAGCTCACGTCGGTGGAATCGAGGTCGAGCGAAAGATCGTGCGTGATTTGAGCGGCGCGCTTGACGCGCTCGAGGGTGAGCATGGGGAGGACGCTGTACTGGTCCTTGTGGTGCTCGCCGAGCGCGATCCACTGCTGGATAGCCCAGGCGGTGGTGCGCACGTGGTCCACCGACTCGCGGAAATCCTGCAGCACGCGCGCATCGATATTTCCCGCGCGGATGAGCTGCTCCAATTCTCGAAGCTCAGCGGTTACGACTTCTAATCGCTGGCTGGCATCGACCTTGTTGTTGCCTTGCATTGCGTCCATTGGGCAATCCTCCTCGAAGGGGACCTGCGGCGGCCAGTGCGCGAGGCGCACAAGTGTTTTTCTGCCGATCTTCGAAGGGGTGGTGGGCGTGACCGGAATTGAAGCGACGGCTTCACTTTCCGAGCTTCGATCTACGAAAATCGACCACTTGATGTGCATGTTACCAAAAATCACGGGATGCTGCCAGAACTTGTCATCCCGACCTGCCGCATATCCACTGCCGCTCTGCATTGGAAAAATAATGGCAGCCGCTCACAAGTGGAGAGAATGCCGTAATTCAGCCAGCTTGCTTCCGAAATCGATCCCACTGCTGCCACACTCAGGAGGAACCATGAAGCGCGGGACACTTGCCGGACAGATGTAGTGCTCCCCACTAATTTAGGCAGGCCCTTGGGCTAACAAGAAACGCGGTAAAACCGTCGGGGCAGGTCAGGACAACATCACCCCCCCTGGGCGCAAAGGGCCTAGCCCCAAGATGGAAAGGAAGTCCCCGGTGCAGGATTTGCTAGGAACCGTAGTGAAACCGGCGATGAGCCCAGCGTACCAGTGGCCCTTCAAAGAAGCGCCACGAAAGGGCTGCCACCGCAATAGTCAGAAACAATGCGCTGAGAGAGACAAGCACACGGGAAAGTGCAGGAGCCACCGCCCACAACAGTGAGCGAAATCCTACATGAAACATATACACGGCGTAGGAAATCCCCCCGAGGCCAACGAGGATGCGAGCTCCCAATAATCTTCGTGCCACCGGGCCGGGCGACACAACGGCGCACAGCAGCAAGAGAAGATAAAACAGGGCCAGCCAGGAGTAGCCTGCTAGAGCGCGAACATGCAAACCCGGGCGTAGGTGAAAGACAACTACACCACCGAACGCGCACACCGTAACAATTGTCAGCCAGCGCCTATGAGCAAGTATCCAGTCACGGGCCGTAGGAATTCTGAGGGCGATTGCACCCAGTACCCCTAGCCCAAGTGCATCGGCGCGACAGGGAAGCAGCACATAAGGCGCGAACTTCAAATTGCCAGCTTGGTATAGGGCTTCGCGCAGAAGGGGAGCCAGCACGATGGCACCCCCAGCCAGCACTGCCACCTTTCTTACGGACAGGAAGCGCACAACGAGCGGCAGGAGCAAGTAAAACTGCTCCTCAATCGCCAACGACCAGGTGATGCCCAGCCAAGTGCTTCCAAAAGTTTGCGAATCCGCCATGAAAAGGTTTTGCAAAAACAGCGGGTAAGACCACATGGGAATCGACCCTTTGAACACATGCGCGGTGGCTGGTATGGCGAGCGTCGCCCCGAGGGCTCCTAAGCCCAGCCAAGCAAAATAAAGTGGGAAAATGCGGCACACGCGGCGGGCATAGAACGTGGAGAAGTAAGCAGGCGAATGTCGTGCATCGAGAAGAATGCCGCCGATCAGAAAGCCGGAGAGAACGAAAAATAGGTCAACTCCGCTCCAGGTAAGAATCAGGGCACGTGGAATAGAGTCAAAGAATGGAACAATGTAATGCCACACCAGAACAAGGAGAATTGCTAGACCGCGCAAGCCATCCAGTTCAACAATTCTACCCCCACCCATTCTCACTCCCGCCTCGCAAAAACCCCCTGGTCAGGTCTGACCTGCCCCCAAGGGTTGTACCACGTTTCTTACGCGAAGCGTTGACTTCTTAGTCGGCCACAAATTACTATCTTTTGGCGGTGGAACTACCCAGTTGAAAATCAGCTTGGAAAATGATTGCCCTGTAGTCCGCTCAAGCAGGAAGCCGGAATGGCTGGAGGTGCCGGCAGCCCACCGAAGTCACCCCTGCCCTTGCAGTAGCGATTGTCCCGCCGCCTGGGTCACGCATCTCCGGCTGGAGGGTGAAGCGCAGGGCAGTGAGACACAGTGGACCTAAATTCACCTTCATCTGATGGATGACACTGCATACGCAAGTCTAAATGTCCTGGACCGATGCATGGGTTCAAAGGAAATGCCGGAAAAATCAACCGAATCGTCAGAGCAAACTGCTCAGCCGGGGCTGAAGAAGGAGGGTTGTGCTGCCGCGGAGAGCCTTACCCTTTCCTCTCTCTGATCGTCTGCACAAATTCCTCGCGAACCGGCTGGGATTGATGATTGTTTTGCGCTGCCAAAAGACCTAAAGAAGCAGGCATCACCGGGGAAAACAGCGTGTTCGGGAAAAACGAAGGTCGGGCGAAAATGTTCGCAGGGTGCGACAGACAGTGCCTGCGGTTCGTGGCGATGATCGGCTTCGCCGCGATCTTGATTTACGTTTCTCTGATCCGGTGGGGACTTCCTCACGCGACAGCGCCTGACCGCGTGCAAACATTTGCGGTGGACGAACTGCTCCCGCTGAGCGCGCTGGCGGAAATGCACAATACTTTTGTGGTTTCCAAGCCCGACCGCAGCTACGGCTACCCCTGGTGGCACTATTTCGTCCTTGCTGCCTGGCAAACTCCCTACGTCGTGTACCTGAAGCTGACCCACCAGATGGAAACACCCGATACCGTTTTTCCCTTCGGGCTGAAGGATCCGGTAGGGAATCTTGAAGCCCTGACTCTTGTCGGTCGTTTTCTGAGCGTACTGATGGGTGCCGGGATCGTCATTGCGGCATATTTCTTCGCGCGAACTCTATGGAATCACCAGACGGGCACGCTAGCGGCTTGCCTGACGATGATCAGCTATCCCCAGGTGTATTACAGCCGGTTGGGCAACGTGGATGTGGCGCTGGTGTTCTGGAGCGGCATCGGGCTGATCTTCTTCGCAAAGATACTTCGGGAAGGACTCACCACCTCACGGGCCGCATGGCTCGGAATCTTCGCGGGAGTCGCGATGGCGACAAAAGACCAGGGGCTGGTTATTTTTCTTCCGCTCGGTGCCATGCTGCTGATCAAGCGCTTCCAAGCGTCTCCCCGCGGTGAATACCAGTTGCGCGCGCTGGTCTATGGTTTGCTGGCAGCGGTGGTAAGTTATTTCGTCACCACGGGAATGGTTGTGGATCCGCAGCGGCATATTCTGCACACGTACTTCCTGTTCTTTGCGCCCGAGCGGCTGACGTCCATGCCCTTTTACCACCAGGCGATTCCGCGGACGCTGGAGGGCGTGCTGGAGATGTTCCGCGAGTCCTTTGCGGGCATGAACGCAATGATCTCGCTGCCTGTTCTACTGGCAGCACTGGTGGGAGGGTTTCGCACCTGGCGAGTAAATCCGCGCTACCTGGTGCTTCTGCTGCCCATCCCCGTACTGTTTCTGATTCTGACATTGCCGACGGGTTTTATTGTGTATCGCTATTATTATCCTTTGACGTTCATCCTGGATGCATTTGCAGCTTGCGCGGTGATGTGGCTCGGCGAGACGCAGGGTCGGAGGGCCTGGATGATTGCGTTTCTGGTGCTGTTCGGCTGGCGCGCGCTGATTGTGTCGGACCTTTCCTATGTGCAGTCTCACGAGACCCGTACTACGTCCTCGGACTGGTTTCGCGCGAACGCAAAACCGGGGGACCGTATTGAGTTTTTTGGAAATGCCCAATTGATGCCCCATTTGCCAGCGGAGATTGCATCCCGGAGAATTGCTGGCAGAGAGACATGGAGATGGGAATCCGGGCATGGCGCTTATCTTTTGGACTACATGAAACGGGAGGGGCCGAGATTCATCTACGTGACACCGGACCAAACCAGTGATCCCGGCATGGTGCGCAGCCGCGACTGCCCTCCGGAAGTGTACCAGGCTCTTGAGGATGGTTCGGCGGGCTATCAGCTTGCCGCCTACTTTCCTACTCCTACGCTTCTGCCCGGTTTCCTGCACCGGCCCCACCTGGACCATTCGCTGAGTCCTCCCGTAAGAATCTTCATGCGCCGTGCGGGCGAACCCGCGGCGGCGAGTGCTTCTGAGAAGAAGAACTCCGGCGCGCGCAGCCAATGAAGAAACTTCCGCACAAACTGTTTCTCGCCGGACGCATCCTAATCGGCGTCGCCCTGCTGCACGTGGTGATCAGCAAGGCGGGCGGATGGGCGAATGCTCGACCCATCATCGAGGCGCCGAGGTTCCTGCTTGTCGTCGTAGTGTTTTCCCTGCTCGGCACGCTTGTGGAGGCCAAGCGCCTGACGCTGCTTCTCCGAGCCCAGGGAATCGAGTTGCCAACTGTGGATGCCTGCCGGCTCGTGGCGGTCGCATTCTTCTTTAATTTCAGCATCCCTGGCGGCGCAAGTGGTGACCTTTCAAAACTCTATTACCTCAGGTCCGCCCAAGGAGGGCGAGGAGTCGAGCTGGCTACGACGCTGTTCGTGGACCGTGCGATCGGCTTTTTCTCGTTGCTGTTGATTACCGTTGTTCTGGGAGTTGCGAATTGGAGTTTTGTGCGCGCCTCAGCCACCTATCAGTGGTTGTTCGCTCTCGCGGTGCTGGCGATGTTGTTGCTGTGCGCATTGGCCATGTTTTCGATGTCTACGGTGGCCCGTTCCTGGCGGTGGTATGAATTTGTGATGAGCCGAAGTATGTTGCGCCAGTACTTGGAACGGGTTTCGCAAGCACTGTATGTGTATCGCCATCATCAAGCGGTAGTATTGAAAAGCCTCGGGCTGACATTCTTGGGCAATCTGGCCCTGGCTGCAGTGTTTATTCTGCTAGGCAGCTTGCTTGTGCCCGGTGCGCCGGCCGGAGGCACGGCTTTGCTATCCTTGTTCGGCACTTTCGCGAATACGATCACGATTACACCCGGGGGCCTGGGCGTGGGCGAGGCCGCGTTTGAGCGGCTGTTTGCAATGGCTGGCTACAGTGGCGGCGCGGCCCTGCTGGTGTCGTGGCGGGCAGGAATGCTGCCGCTCGCGGTGCTGGGGTTTTGTGTTTACCTGCGGGGAGTGCGTATGCAGAGAAAGCTGGGCGCTGCGCAGGGGGAACACGAAGGAGCAGTGGGCGCTCCGGGGGAGACGCCGAATTCCGGATTCAAGCTTTTCGATGCACGCGAAAAATAGGACGACGAATGAGCGGACAGGACAAGGCAACCGAACAGCAGTTTTACGACGAACTCTTTCGCAAGCGCGGGCGGTTTGACCAATTTCAGAGAGAGATTTACGAGCAAGTGGCCCAGCAAGCGAGGCACGGAACCTCCGGAAAGCTGGCCCTGGATATCGGCTGTGGCTCGGGAACGCAGTCCATTTGCCTGATGGAGCAGGGTTTTGCAGTCGTTTCCGTCGATCTCTCGTTTGAAGCGACAAAAATTGCGCGGGCCAATGTGGCCCAGACCGGAAGTCCACTGATGGTTCTGAATGCGGACGTCGAGCACCTGCCCTTTTCCAATTCTTCGATTGATGCGTGTGTTTGCAGCCTGTTTCTGCACCATTTCACAAAACTGGATGGCGTCGCGGCGGAATTGCAACGTGTGGTGCGGCCGGGCGGCGTGGTGATCGCCAATGACGCCAATGCGCACAACCCGTTTGTGTATCTGTTCTTCAATGTCGTGCACAAGATTCATCCCTTGCCGTGGCTGACGCCAAACCAGAGAGCCATCGGGAGCGGCGAAATCAAGGAAGTCTTTCGGCGCTATGGCTTTGGGGATTTCCACTTCACCTCGGTGACAACGGATCTGCGACGCGACTGGCTCGAGAAATCGTTTGTGTTCACACTGAATTTCTATGCCCGCGCTTTCTTGATGAAGATGTCCAATCTGGTGCTTCCGCCGATTGCCCGTGGCAATGGACTGATTTCCATTTTTCGGCGGCTACCGGATCCGACGACCTGAAGAACTAGAGACGAACCGGTCAGCCGATTGGAGATCGAGGCGGGAAGTAGCGCCAGGTCTCGGCGCCAGGAGGCCGACAGGCGATTTGGAGCTGCGAGATTATTCTGCCTAGGGAGACCGATGCGCACCATGGTGACGCAGCCGATGCTCGCGACGGTGCATGAGAATGCCCAGAATCTTCTGACTTCCTATGAGCGCGCGGCGGCCGGCTATCTTGGCGTGCGGCACGCAATTGCCTTCGCGTACGCGCGGACCGCGCTTGTCTGCATTCTTTCCAGCCTGGGAGTCAAACCGGGTGACGCGGTCATCCTTTCGCCGTTGACCTGCAAGGTCGTGCCATTAGCATTGCTTGCCCTGAGGCTCAAGCCCGTCTACGCGGACATTTCTGCAGACACGCTGAATCTCGCCCCACAGGGCGTGGAAGCGGCGATCGAGCCACGCACGCATGCCATCCTTTTCCAACACACCTATGGCCATTCCGCGGGCGCAAGCGGCATTGCCGAGATTGCCAAGCGCCACCAACTACCCCTCATCGAGGATTGCGCCCAGTGCATTCCTCTTGTAGAGGAAGGGAATGCGCTGGGGCAGTGGGGAGAGGCTGCCATCTTCAGCAACAACCTGCGAAAACCGCTTGCTGCCGGCAGCGGCGGCGTGGCTGTGACGAATGAATCCTCGCTTGCCGAGAAGCTCTTCGAGATGCGCGACCGCTTGCCGGCACAGGGATCGTTCTCCGGGCTCAGGCAGCGCGCCGAGATCCTGCTCCACAAACACGTGCTGCGGCCGTCGCTCTACTGGTTTCTCTACGGGCTGTCGAAGAGATTCGACCCCAGCTACCGCGCACGGACACTTGCGCAGGAGTTACAGACTGAAATTGAAGATGCAGGCGTGAAGCTGAGTGCGTACCAGCTTCGGGAAGGAATGTTGGGGCTATCCCGGCTGCGAGAACTTGCTGCCCATCGCCGCCGCTGCTGTGCCGACTACGCAGATGCGTTGCAAGGCGAACAAAGTTTGCAGCAGCCGGCCGCCCAAGAACATGCCCCTCTTTATTATTATCCTGTCCTTACTTCCCGGAAGGACCATTTACTTGACGAAGCGCGGCGTCGCCAAATCGAGTTAATTGCCTGGCCGGTACGCACTCCCATCTTTCCGGTCGAGGATAAACAGGAGCTAGTCAAATACGGCTACCAGCTTGGCACGTGCCCAGTTGCGGAGCGCGTGGCGCAAGAATTGCTGGGCCTACCCACGCACCAGCAAATCACTGCCAAGGTGCGGGCGCGTGTCATCGCTCTGGTCCGGAGTTGCGCGCGATGAATGTGGACCGTTCCGCGCGGACGGCGCAACCCATCCAACCGGGGGACTCGCCCCCCGCCCGGGGTCTGACGATCCGCGAGTTGGGCAATACTGACGCTGCCCGCTGGCAACAATTCGTCACTGACTACCCGGCGGCCAATCTCTACCACACCCTGCTTTGGCGCGACGTCGTACGCGACGTCTTCGGCCATCACCCCGTCTACCTTTTCGCCGAGGAAGCGGGCCTCATTCGTGGCATCCTCCCTATGTTCCATGTGCGGTTCCCGCTACTCGGTTCCAAGCTGATCTCGATCCCGTACGACATCGGTTCCGGCGGCGCCCTTGCTCTGGACGAGGCGGCAGAAGTGGCGTTGGCCGAGCATGCCGTAGCCTGCGCCCGGGACCGCAAAGTGGGTTATCTGGAACTGCGCTACTCCTCTCCGCGCGCCTGGCTGGAGCCTCTCGGATTCCAGCGCGCCGAACCGGTGATCATCTCCGAGATGATCTTGGACGGCGAAGAACAGGTAACCGCTCGCATCAGCAAGGACCACCTTCACTCCGTCCGCAAAGCAGCAAAACGCGGCGTGCAGGTCCGCGAAGCAAAGTCCTGGGAAGATTACCTCTCCTTCTACGATGTCTATTTGCGGGTTTTCCGTGCCTTCGGCACTCCGCCCTACGGCCGTCGCTATTTCCGTGCGCTCTGGGACCGCCTCCACCCTATCAGTGCGGTCCGGCTGCTGCTGGCTGAGGTAAACGGCCGCGCCGTGGGCGGCTTGCAATTGTTTTGCTTTGGGAAAAACATGGTCAGCAAGTTCGCTGCGTGCCTCCCGGAAGCTGTTCCCCTGCGCGTCTACAATGCGCTTTACTGGGAAGCGATTCGCCTAGGGCTCCGCCTCGGAAATCGGCGTTTAAGTTGGGGCACTGCAACTCGCCAGCAAAGGGGCCTCATTGAATTCAAGGACCATTGGGGATCGCGCAGCTTCCCTGCGGAGCTCTATGCGTTGCCCGTGCGAGGCCGGGCACCGGAGTTGGAAAAATACTACGAAGGCTATGGAGCCGTGCGTCAGATGTGGCGTAAACTCCCCCTGCGCTTTACTTCCATCTTGGGTGGGTTGCTGAACCGCTGGTATTGCTAGGCACCCGACGCACCGCGCAGGGCATTTGAACGGCCGGCCGGACGAAGGTTCGTTTTCGTGTCACCGCTGTGCTTGGCATCATGGACCACAATCTCTATCGCTGTGCGGTTTGCCTGCACGGGGAAATCCGCCCGTGGTTTCGCACCGCATTCGGTCGCATTGGGCGTTGCAGCGCCTGCGGCCAAGTACTCCGGGCCGACACCCCGGATCGCCAAGGTCATGTTGTTCTTCATCAGTCCTCCGAGCTTCACAAGAGCGCCTATGCCGAAAGGAGCCGCCTCGGCTGCGATGACTTGTCCTTCTACTCCCGCTTTCTGGACCTCTGCGCCAGCGCCGATTCCGGCGGCGCCGTGCTGGACGTGGGTTCTGGCGGCGGTGCGTTTCTGGCCCTCACCGCTGCGCACGGGCTGCAAGCCGTGGGGATCGAACCGGTCGCAGAACTCCGCGCGGAGGCGCAGCAGCAGGTTAGCGCATCTCGGATCACCTCTCAACCCGTTGAGGAAGCTGAATTCGAGCCAGGCTCTTTTGTTGGCGTAGCACTCTGGGACGTCATCGAGCATTTGGTTGACCCGCGGGGCGTGCTGGAGCGCGTGCGCGAATTCCTGAGACCAAACGGCTATCTGGGCATTGCCACACTGAATCATCGTTGCTTGCTGTACGGTGCCTACCATCTCATGCGGTTCACGGCCCCTTTTCTCGCCCGGCGATTTGGACCTCTCCTTTACAATCCCTTCCACACCTACTATTTCACGATGGAGTCGCTGGCGCGTCTTGTGCGCAACACCGGTTTTCAAATTGTCGAGCACGAAAACTTCGAGTTCCCCCTAAAGCACTTATCTGTGGGACCAACGGTGAAAGCCGGGGTCGCCTTGATTTATGCTCTGCAGGCGGCTACGAAGTTGCGAGGTGAGCAATATCTGTTCGCGCGAAAACGTTAAATCCGAGTTTCCGGCAGGAAGAAGGATGAGAGGAACTGTCGAGTCAGTGACCGCAACGCTTCCAATAGCAGAAAATGCCGCGGTGGTTCATCTGGATTTGGACGGCTATGCGGACATTTGCCGCGTCCATGGCTGGCCCGTTGGGGACGTGGATGATCTTCTCTTTGAATCCGGTTTGCGCAATGCATTGGATTTTTTCGAGCGCCGCGGCATCCGTGCCACCGTGTTCGTTATTGCGCAGGACCTGGACGACGTCCGAAAGCACCCCATGATTGCAGAAGCTGCCCGCCGCGGCCATGAAATCGCTTCGCATTCCCTGACGCACCGCAAGCTGACTTCTCTAAGGCGCGAAGAAAAACGCCGCGAGATATTCGAAAGCCGCCAACGGCTGCAACAGCGGCTGGGCGTCGAAGTGCGCGGGTTCCGCGCACCCGGGTTCTTTCTCGACCGCGAATCCCTGGAGATGGTGAACGCGGCCGGCTATGCGTACGACTCCTCACTCTTCCCTTCGCCGGAGTTTGCCCGGCGGGTGGGTGTCGCCCGCTTGGACACCGCCCCGCACGCGCCGATGCCAGAGTGTGAGATTATCGAACTGCCCATGCCTGCGTATCAGCCACTACCGGCGCCCTTTCATCCCAGCTACAGTCTCGTCTTGGGCACGTGGTACTTTCGCCTGGGGCTGGCTCGATTTCGCGCCGTCCGCGCGCCGTTCATCCTGCTTTTCCACCTGACCGATTTCTCCGACCCGTTGCCCGCGGATCGCCTGCCCAACTGGAAGGCACGCCTCTTCACGCTTTCGCATTTGAGCGCGGCGCGCAAGCTCCGGCAGTGTGAGAAAATGATGCAACTGGTTCAGCGTCACTTCCGCGTCGCCGATACAGCTGCTCTACTCGCGGAAGCGCGCAGTGGGCTTGGCGAACGCGCGTTGAAAGCGACTTCCCCATGAAAGCCATCGTCCAAAACCTGCAGAACGGCAAAGTCGAAGTCCAGGATGTCCCGCCGCCGGCGCTTCGCCGCGGTGGCATTCTGGTTTGCGTGCGCTCTTCGTTGATCAGTCTCGGCACCGAGCGCGCCATTATCAATCTGGCCAGCAAGGGAATGATGGGCAAGGCCAAGGAGCGCCCCGACCTGGTGCGTAAAGTCTTGAACAAAGCCCGCCAGGAAGGTTTCTGGAACACCTATCAAGTGGTGAAGAATCTCATTCGCTCACCCGTCCCCCTCGGCTACTCCTGTGCGGGAGAAGTGCTGGCCGTCGGCCAAGAGGCCGGCGAATTCCAAGTGGGAGACCGCGTGGCCTGTGCCGGCTTGAACTACGCCAACCATGCCGAGGTTGATTTTGTCCCGCGCAATCTGGCAGCCAAGGTTCCTGCGGAAGTCGCCTACGATTCGGCCTGCTTCGTGACGCTGGGCGCCATCGCCATGAACGGCGTGCGCCTAGCGGAGCTCCAACTTGGCGAAAAAGTCGTGGTGCTGGGGCTGGGGCTAGTGGGTCAGGTTGCCGTGCAACTGGCCCGGTGCTCCGGTGCCTCCGTGCTCGCTACCGATCTCGATCCGTCCAAAACGGCACTGGCCGCGAAACTTGGTGCACATCGCGTCGTCAGCGATTCCGCTGCGCTTGCTGGCGCTGTCGCGGAATTCACGCAGGGCCAGGGGGCCGATGCGGTGCTCATTTGCGCCGCCACCAAGTCCGATGACCCCGTGCGCATCGCCGCCGAAATCTCCCGCCTGCGCGGACGCGTCATCATCATCGGCGACGTCGGCATGCACCTCGAACGCCGCCCGTACTTTGAGAAAGAACTGCGCCTCATGGTCAGCCGCTCCTATGGCCCCGGACGCTACGATCCCGCCTACGAGCAGCAGGGCTTGGACTATCCCTTGGCCTACGTCCGCTGGACCGAGCGCCGCAACATGGAAGCCTTCCTCGATCTTCTGGCGCGCGGGGCGGTCACCGTCGAGCCGCTGATTACCCACCGTTTCCCCATTGAGCATGCGGAGACAGCCTATCAAATCGTCACCGGCGAGCGCCCGGAACCTGCCGTCGCCATCCTTCTTGAATATTCCGGAGAGCTGCCCGTGGCCTCGCGTGTGGATCTGCCCGCGCGCGGCGCGCGGCCGTTAGCGCGCCAGATTCGCATGGGGGTGATTGGCGCCGGCCAGTTCGCCAAGGGCGTGCTCCTCCCCTTATTCGCCTCCCAAAGCGCCGTGCAGCTTCGCGCCTTCTGCACGGCCAGTGGTTTTACGAGCAAGGACGTCGCCGAACGCTACGGCGCCGCCTTCTGCACCAGCGACCCGGCAGAAATACTCCAGGACAACGAAATTGACGCGGTGCTCATCGCCACGCGCCATGACCAGCACGCTCATCTGGCCGCGGAGGCCCTGCGCATGGGCAAGGCTGTGTTTTTGGAAAAGCCCATGGCCGCTACGCCCGCCTCTCTCGCGGAACTCTCCAAGCTGGTGCGCTCTCTTAACAACCCGCGGCTTATGGTCGGGTTCAACCGTAGATTCTCGCCACTCTCCGTCCGCGCCAAAGAATTCTTCACCTCGCGGAACGAGCCTCTGTTCGTGACGTACCGTGTCAACGCCGGTGCGGTTCCTCGAGAAAGCTGGGTGGTGGACCCGGTGGAAGGCGGCGGCCGCATCGTTGGCGAGGTGTGCCACTTCGTGGACTGGGTTTGCTACCTGACCGGTTCGCTGCCGCAAAGTGTTTTCGCCGAATCCATCGGCAGTTCTCCCGAACCCGCGCTGGCCCGCGATTCCGTCAGCGTGACCCTGCGCATGGCCAATGGCTCCGTCGCGGCCATCCATTATCTCGGCCAGGGCGACACGAGTGTCGCCAAAGAATACGCCGAAGCCTTCAGCGGCGGCCGCACCGCCATCCTGGACAACTACAGTGAGCTTTCCCTCCACGCCCAGAATCGCCGCCGGCGGGTGCGGCTGTTCAACCAGGCCAAAGGTCACGCCCAGGAAGTTGCTGCGTTCCTCCGCGCCCTGCAAACAGGCGAGCCCATGCCTATTGATTATGAAACGCTGGAAGCCGTCACGCAGACGACGTTCCTCGTCCACCGGAGCCTGGACCAGGGCGCGCGCGTAGATTACTTTCCTCCCGGAGATGCCTCCACGCAGGTCGAATCCTGATGACCAGTGATTCCGCAGCGGCCTATTACCGCACGGCTATTCTTGCGCAGGTCCCTCGCGTCCTCGGCTTGATGGATCGCGAGCGCCTCAGTCCCACGGCCGGCTGTTGCGACCGCACCTTTTGGGCCTGGAAATTCGTGGATTTTCCGCGCTCGCGTTTTCAGGAAGCGCTCAGCGTGCTGGGCTTTCTCTACGCCACGCCGCTTGCGGAAAGCACGTACCCTAAGAACCCGCAGATTCTGGAGTGGATCGAGTTGGGTCTGCGCTTCTGGGCCTCGATCCAGCACCACGATGGCAGTTTTGACGAAGCCTATCCCTTCGAGCGCTCCCTGGCGGCCACCGCGTTCACCACTTTCTATGTCGGCGAATGCCTCCGCTTCATGGAAGCCGACCTTTCCGCACCAACGCGCGCAGTTGTGCAGCACGCCATGGCGCGCGCCGGGCAGTGGCTCGTGCACAACGATGAGACCCATGGCTTCCTTTCCAACCATCTCGCCGCAGCGGCCGCGGCGCTTCTGCACGCGCACCGCGTGAGCGGGGAGGACGCCTTCCAGTGTCGCGCACGCTATTTCCTGGAGAAAATTACGCGCCGGCAGTCCCGCGAAGGCTGGTACCTCGAATATGGCGGCGCCGATCCCGGCTATCAAACCCACGGCAGTTTCTATCTGGCGCGCTGCTGGCAGATGCTGGGCGATGCGCCGCTCGAAGATTCGCTCAAGCGGTCCATGGATTTCCTGGCGCACTTCGTCCATGCGGACGGCAGCCTCGGCGGTGAGTACGCCAGCCGCAACACGCAGACGTATTATCCCGCTGCTTTTGAAATCATGGCCAGCCGCTCTCCCGCGGCTTCGTGGATCGCGGAGCGCCTGCGGCCTTCGCTTGAGAATGCTTCTGCCGCGTCCTTGCGCGGTATGGATTCGTACAACTACTTCCCGTTCCTGAACAACTACGTGTTTGCCTATCAGGCTTGCGCCGACACGGCCCGGGCCGCACTCACGCCGCAGGAGCCTTCCGCTTCGGCGGGTCTCTGCTGGTTTCCGGAAGCGGGCATCGCCCGCCTGCGCCGCGAGCGCTACGACGCCTACGTTGGCACGGCCAAGGGCGGCACGCTCAAGGTGTTCGATCGACGACAGGGTCACCTGGTCTTCTCCGATTGTGGCTATATCGGCGTGATGAAAGGCGGGCAACTGTTTTCCTCCCAGTATCAAGACGCCCACTTGCCGGTGGACGTGCGCGAGGACCGCGTCACGCTGGAGCGCGCGTTCTGCGAAGTATCCCGCCCAGTCCTTTCTCCCTTCGCCTTTCTCCTGTTTCGTTCGTTCACGCTCACGCTGGGACGCATTCCGGCGCTCGCTCGCTGGGTCAAGCAACTTTTAGTCAATGTGCTAATCTACAGGAGACGCAAAGTGGACGTGCGTCTGCGACGCGTAATCGAGCTCACTGACAGGGAAATCCGCATTTACGATCACGTCGCAGGACCCGACGGCAGTCGCGCGGAGTCTCTGCACTGGGAGCAGATGTTCACCACAATGCACATGGGCTCCTCACGCTACTTCATTCAAAACGAGCTGCGGCCCTGCTTTCACACCAGCGGCGACCTGCAACGCGAGCTTCCACCCGAGCGCATCACTTCCGGCGTGTCGCTGGAACGCCGCGTCCACTTTGACGGCGAGGCCTAGCCATGTGCGGCATCTGTGGCTACGTCGGAATCCGCGAGGACGGCCTGCTGGAGCGTATGACCGCGGCGCTCATCCACCGCGGGCCCGACAGCTCCGGCTACTTCCGCTGCGAAGACGCCGGGCTGGGCCATCGCCGCCTGAGCATTATTGACGTTGCCGGCGGCCATCAGCCCATGGAAAACGAGGATGGCTCGCTCGTGCTCATCGCCAACGGAGAGGTCTATAACTTCCGCGAATTGCGTGAAGAACTGCTCGCCCGCGGCCATCGCTTGCGCACTAAATCCGACTGCGAAGTCATCCTGCACCTCTATGAGGATTTTGGCCCCCAATGCCTCCAGCGCATGCTCGGGATGTGGGCCTTCGCCATTTACGACAAGAACCGGCGGCGCCTCTTCCTCGCTCGCGACCGCCTGGGCATCAAGCCGCTCTACTATGTGCACTTGAACGGACGCTTCCTATTTGCCTCTGAGTTCAAGGCCATCCTCCGCTATCAGGGGTTCCAGCCCACGCTGAATCCTCACGCCGTCCATGAATACCTCACCTTGCGGTATGTACCCGGCCCGGACGGGATGTTCCGGGAACTCCGTAAGTTGCCGGCAGGCCACTATGCCATTATTGAAGATGGCCGCGTCACCTTGACGCGCTACTGGACGCCGCAACTCTACGACGGCCCTTTCGATCGTTCCCAACAGAGCTATGTAGAGGAGTTTGCGGAGCGCTTCGAACGCAGCGTACAGCGGCGGATGATTTCCGAGGTTCCCTTGGGTGCCTACCTGAGTGGCGGGTTGGACTCGAGCACAATCGTGGCGTACATGGCGAAGCTGGTCCAGCACCCGCTGCGCACATTTACCGTCGGGTTTGAATACGAGCACGACGAGCTGGGACAGGCCGCGGCCACCGCCAAGGCGCTGGGCTGCCAGCACACGGAAATTCGCTGGCGCGCCTCCGACATCGCGCTGCTGCCCAAAATCATCTACCACCTGGACGAACCGCTGGGCGACCCAATCGTTATTCCCATGTACATGCTCGCGGCCGAGGCCAAGAAGCACGTCACGGTAATCCTGACGGGCGAGGGAGCGGACGAAACTCTCGCTGGCTATTTGTTCCACCGCGCGCTACTGGCCGGCTACCGGCTCGGGCGTGTGGTGCCTCGCTGGGCTCGCCGCAGGTTGCTGGCGCCGGCGCTTTCGCTGGTGCCCTCAGCGCTCTTGAACCGAACATTTGAATACCCCGCCCGCCTCGGCCGCCGCGGTGAGCAGAAGATCGCGGACTACCTGGACTTGCTGGGGCCGGAGCAGTTGGCGGACGCCTACCGTCACCTCATCTCCCTGTTTGACGCCCGGGACACCGCGGACCTCTACACTGACGATTTTCGCGGGGCCCTGGCTGCAGGACCGGCTTCGGACAATGAATCTGCCCTTGTGCGCAGCCACGCGCCCTTCCTGAACCGTGTGCTGCACCTGCAATTCGCACACTGGCTCCCCGAGGACATCCTCACCAAGCAGGACAAGATGTCCATGGCCCACGCCGTTGAGGGTCGCGTACCCTTCCTGGACCATGAGCTGGTCGAATTCATTCTCAAGGTGCCGCCTTCTCTCAAAATTCATCATGGACAATCGAAGTTTCTTCTCCGAGAATATGCGCGGCGCTATCTGCCCAAGCAGGTGATTTCGCGGCGGAAAATGCCGTTTTACGTTCCGATGGAAAAGTACGCGGCAGAGCCGGTGTTTGAGGAAATGCTCGAGGACACGCTGTCCCCACGCGGGCTGCTCTCGCGGGGAATTGTTCGACCCGAGGCAGTGGCCCGCCTGCGGCGAGCAAAGCAACAGGGCGAATTCATCCTGGTGAAGCAACTATTCAGCCTGATGGCCCTGGAGCTGTGGTTCCGCATGGCAGTGGATCGGAGAGGCGCCGATGGACCCGTCTGAAAATTTACCCGCGATCCAGTTGGATTTCTCCGTCGTCTGCCCGTTTTACAATGAAGCGGAGATTATCGGGCAGACGGTCCGTGTAATGCTCCAGAACTTGAGCCGGTCGAATGTGCGCTGGGAGCTGGTTGTCGTCAATGATGGTTCGACCGACGGGTCCGAGCACATCGTGGAGCAACTCGCACTGGAGTCTCCGAATCTCCGCGTGCTCGGCTATCCCCAGAATCGTGGCCGCGGCCATGCACTGCGGACAGGAATTGCCGCCGCGCGGGGCGCCATTATTGTCACCACGGAGATTGATCTCTCCTGGGGCGAGGACATCGTCCACCGTCTGGTCACAGCGATGAACTCTTGGCCGGACGCGGATATCGTGGTGGCCAGCCCGCAAATGGAAGGCGGTGGCTATCGCCACGTTCCCCTCAAGCGCGTCTGGCTCAGCCGTATCGGCAATGTGGTCATCCGCGCCTGCCTGGGTCATGGCGTTTCCATGAACACGGGCATGACGCGCGCCTACCGCTGCCACGTGGTCCAATCGCTGCCCCTGTTTGAAAACGGCAAGGAATTCCATCTCGAGGTGATGTTGAAAGCCGTAGCCTTCGGCCTGAACATTCGCGAAATCCCCGCGATGCTGGAGTGGAAAGACTATCGCCGCGACGGCCAGAAGGCGCAGCGCAAGAGTTCCTCCAAGGTGAACCGGCTGATCGTCTCGCACATCTTGTTCAGCCTGCTGGCCAACCCCATCCGCTACGTCTGGGCTGTGGCGCTAGTTGTTTTTCTGGTCGGTATGGGCTTTTTCACTGCGGCCGTAGTTCTTTACATCGGCCACGAAGTTTCTGTCTATGTGGCCTTGATGAGCATTTTGCATATCACCTTGAGCGTATTGATTTTCATCCTCGGCGTTGTCGTCAAGCAGTCCTACATCATCCAGCGCGAGATCTGGACCCTGCAGCGGCTGCAACTCATGGCCCAGGCCTCTTCCGGAAATACTGAGCAGCCTAATGTCGGTGGCCAGGGTGCGCAGATATTTGCTAGCGGTGCGGCCCGGCGCCGTTAATTCTGCGTCCACCTGAGCGCAACCTCACTGTGCGGGGCCGCAAGACAGAGGCAGGGAGGCGCGTGATCCCCCTCCATGCCCACGCGTGGGCCACTATTCTCGAACTCCGGGCGCGGGCCAAGCCTCTTGCCGGGTTCCACTTCCACGGCCTGCGCCACCATGCCGTCACAGAGCTTGCGGAGTCTCTAGCCAGCGACCTGATCATACGGAGCATCGCAGGCACGTCTCCCAGCGAATGCTAGAGCACTACAGTCACGTTTGCCTGGGGTCGAAGCGGAAGGCCCTGGACACGCTTCCCAGTGCGGGGGTCATGGCACAAGCGGTGGCACAAATGCGCCAAATGCCCAAGATGGTGAGTCCCAAGTGCTTAAAAATGTGGTGGACGTGACCGGGATCGAACCGGCGACCCCCTGCTTGCAAAACAGATTCCAGCGCTTGTTGTGGAGTGTTGCTACGTGTTGTGTGGAAGTGTTTTGTGAGGTTTCGTTTGCCTAGTACTTGTTGTCTTGGGTTGTTTCGTGGTGTTTCAGAGAGCAGCGACAGCCACAATTTTATCTACAGTGAAAGCAACCGAGGCAGGGCTCAAGGTTAACTTGTGCCAACGAGGAAAACCTTGGGCCGACTCGCTACGGTTCGCCGATCAGAACGAAACCCGCCCACAGCGCGGGATATTCGGGCAGGGTGAAGGGGCCGGCCGGCGTGGAGAGTTGCACGCGGCCGGCGCGCAAATCGGCGAGCAGACGCAATTGAGCGGCCCGCAGAGCTCCCGCAGGGTTGCCTTGCTTGAGGAAGATGCGGTAGAACTCGGGCACAAGGCGCTGGGTAGGTTCGTCGGGAACATCCCAAAGCGTGGCGACCACAGTGGGAGTGCCAGCGTAAACGAAGGCGCGCGTCAGTCCGATCACGCCATCGCCAGTGACTTTTCCTCGCCCGGAGCGGCATGCGCTGAGGAAGACCAGATCCGCATCGAGTTCGAGACTGTAAATCTCCTGCGCTGTGAGACGGCCATCTTCGCGCGGGCCGGAAGAGCCGGCGCCCAGCGCCAGATAGGAATCAAGCGGCGAGTCGTCACGCACAATCCCGTGCGTGGCAAAGTGCACGACGCGCTTGCCGGCCACGCCCGACCGCACACGGCTTTCGAGCGCTGCCGCTTCGGAAAGGGTGGTCGTCGTCCCGGGAGGTAACAGTTGCGATATGCGAGCCACCTCGGCACGCGCGCCTGGAAGCAGCGGCAGCGCGCGATCTCCTTCCGCTGATGGCAAGTTGGCAGGATCGGCCACGAGCAAGTAGCTGCTGGCTCTTGCCGGCTTTGCGGCGCGCAGTTTCTTTCGCGTGAATTCCAAAACGGCGCCGGCGGGAGCGTAGTGCAACTCGTGCTGCTCGATCAGGTAGCGTCCCTTTTCGTCCTGCAAGGCCGCGAACGAAAGCCGGAAAAGCGGGCCGTGGGGAATGACCGTCACACGACTCCCGGACCCGCGCGGAAGCCACTGCTGGACGGGCCGGAGCAGCACCTGATGCAGCTCTCGCCACGCTTGTATCGAGGACGGCCTCAGCCGAAGCGTCATGGCGCCGCGAGTGAGCAAAGCTGGTCCCTCCGCGCCAGTTTCAGTTGCAGGTGCTTCTTCGCCGCGCGCCAGCAAGCCGCTGGAATCGCCGGTGGCCAGACGAATCAGACGGACCAGGCGATCTCTGGAAACCGGGGAACTGGCTTCATGCACCTTGCTATCCGGTGTAATCACCCAGATGTGGGTTTCGCTGTCCCCGACCCAATAACTCAAGATGGTCGAGTTAAGTCGCTTTGCGGTTGCGGCCATTTTTTCGGCGGAGAATGCCTCCGCCGCCACGAAGCTGCGCAATTCAAGATCGGCCTTTTCCCACCGGCCGCGCAGCGCAGACACGCTGGCCGTGGGTGCGGAGACGGAGCCGCGCGTCGTGAGAGCTGCCGGAAGGGCTCGATCAGCTTCGGCGGGGCCCGGATCTTCCCGCTGCAACGCGGATTCCACCTGACGCAACTCGGCAACTTCGGCCAAGTTTGCAGTTCGCAGCGCCACTTCGCGCGTGGCCAGCAGATCGAGGAAAGATCGCGCGCGCCCCTGCTCGGCCACTTCGAGTGCTTCGCGCTCCTGCCCCATCCGGCTCAGGAGACCCACCGCGACGGAAAACGCGTTCTGCATGCTCTCGCTGTATCCCTGCTTCAAGAGGTCAGAAGGTATGGCTTGGGCGCGCTGCTCTTCGAGCAGGCGCATGGCCTCGCGGAGATCGGCCAGCCCCTCGGCGGGGCGGTTGAGCCTGGCCAGAAGATTTGCGCGCGTCAGAAGCGACAGGTATAGCTCACTGCCCTTCTGTTGTCTTTGCAGGGATAGGGCTTTTTCGCTGGCCGCCAAAGCGTCGACGTAGCGCCCGAGCCCGGAATACGCTTCGGCCAGGCTCTGGTAGCGGTAATCGAGGTAATGGTCATTTGTGCGCGCTACCACTTTCTCGAGCAACTCAGCGGCGCGTGCGTACTCATTCAAGTTTATGTAGTTGGTGGCCAGCGCGCCTTCCATGAAGGCGATGAATCTTTCCGACCCGGTTTGCAGGGCCAGGTCGTACGCACGCTGGTACCATTCGCCCGCCTTGCGATAGTCCTCCATGGCCGTGTACGCGGTACCCATTGCGTTGTAGGACTGGATAATCCCCTGGCGGTCGCCCATCCCTAGCTGAATCTTGAGCGCCTTCTCATAGAACTCGAGCGCGCGTTCAGGTTGCCCGTGCATGCGCAACAATCGGCCCTGACTGGTGAAGACTCGGGCCAGGCCGTCGCGGTCACCTGTTTTTTCGAGCAAGGTGGCGGCTTCCGACAACTTTTCATTCGCTTCGGAGAATTGGCCCTTGAGGGTCAGTTTGCTGCTCCAACTCTGGAGCACGAGACCCTGTAGCCGCTTGTCGTCCAGTTTCTTCCCAATTTCTAGAGCCTGGCGGAGATACTCGAGCCCTTCTTCCGGCTTAAGTGCTGGCGAAAAGCACATCTCGTTCAGGAGGTAAGCTTTGGAGCGCAGATCCCCAGCTTGCTCAAAGTAGGAGAGTGCTCTCCGGTAGTAGTCGATTGACTTCTGAAAGTCGCCAAGCGAATAGTGCACGCCGCCCAGGAAACGCACGGCATATGCAGCTCCCAAAGTGTCGGAGTTCGATTCCGACAAGGCCAGAGCTTTCTCAAAGTAGTCTCGAGCCACGAGGTACTCTGCTTTTTCCCGGTAGACCAACCCAAGGCCGCGAAGACCAAAGGCCTCCTCTGGGACATCCTTCTGCTCGCGCGCCCGTGCGATGGCGCGTTCATAGAGAGATCGAGCGGCGTCAGATTGGCCGCGGCTAAGAAGCTCGCCGGCTTGCCGGTTCAATTCCCGGGCGGTTGCTACTGGTGGCTGCTGCGTGGGTTGCGCCGGCGGGGCCGCGGGAGCACTTTGGGCAAAACACTGGAATGAGAGTGAGCAAACACAGAAAGCGGACACCAAGAGTTTGCAAACCAAACCGTTGATTCGAGCTTTTTGCATAAGACTAGCGAGAAACCGTACTCCCGGCAGGGCTGGATACTGCCTTCGCGGCTTCACAAGCGCGCGATGAGAATTCACTTTTTCCAGCGCAGAGTTTCTCGAACTGCCCGCGAGCCGCGGCCGTATCGCCTGCGCGATGGTGAGCCAGCCCGAGATACCAGGAGACCTCGTCGGCAAAATCAGCATCGCGAAGAGCGTTTGCCTGCACCAGGAGCCGGATGGCGCCGGCATGCTGTTTTGCATGGAGCCGGCTGACGCCGCCGTAGAAAAACACTTCGATGCCTTTTGGATGCTTCGCTTCCAGCGCTGCGAATTGCGCGGCGGCCTTGGAATAGTCTGCGGCGCGATAGGCCTCCAGCGCGGGCGCCAGGTCCTTCAAATACTGTTGCGCGGAATGCTCCCCACGGCTCAACAGGACCGTTGCCGGGCTCATGCGGATTTCGGGCATTTCCAATAGCAGCGCGGCGGGAATAGTTGCAACCGGCGGAGGCACCTGTGCGATGGGCGGAGTTGCAGGCGCGCGGGTTCCCAGGCGGCTGATCCAAACGAAAAGAAGGATACCCGCTGCCACCACGAGCGCCGGCCGCAGCAGCAATGTCCAGAAACTGCGCCCAACCTTCTGCCGCGATCGTGCCGTAGCAGAGGAGGCCTTCCCGCCTTCCTCCATTCCAGCGCTCAAGCGCGCGCGGATGCGCTGCGCTTCAGCGGGCGAGGTCGCGGTCAATTCCTCGTCGTGAAGATCCGTGGATAGCACGCGACAGCTCGCACATTGCTCGATGTGTTGCTCAAGCTCCGTTTTCATTTGTTCGGGAAGCGCGTCGCCGGACAGAGCGCGCACCGATTCCAGCGGAGGGCAATGGGCCCGTTGCGCGCGCAACTGCTCGAGCGGCGTGCCCAGCCGCACCGCCAGTTCCCGTTCCCACGCTTCGGTTTGGTCCTGATGATTCGTCATTTGTTTTCGCGTCCTGCAGATTCGGGAAGCGCTTTGCGCAGGTTTTCGAACGCGAACTGCAAAGCGCCCTTCACCTGGTTCTCCGTAATCCCCAGTTCACGCGCGATTTCTTCGCGCGTCATGTCGCGCACGAACCGCAGCAGCAGGCAGGCGCGATGCACCGGCTTCAAGTTCGCGCAGCTTTCGATGAGCCAGCGTTCCAGCTCCCGCTCACCGGCCGCGGCACGTACTGTAGGACTGTCACTCGCCCCTTGATCCCCCCATTGCCCGGCCGCTGGGTTCCGCTGTTCCAGTTGCACGCGCCGCCAGTAGTCCACGGCGCGATTCTTGACCACGGTAATCAGCCAGCCGGGGAGCTGCGCGGGGTCAATGCGGTCGAAGTTGCGGTACAGCGCCAGGAACGCTTCGGCCACAATTTCTTCCGCAATGTCTCGACGGCCCACGCACTTCAGCGCATACCGGAAGACCGCCGGCAAGTGCTGCGAGTACAGGGTCTCGAAGTCTCCCATCGCGTATACGAACAAGTGGCAAAAAAGGAAAACTTTTCTCCACGAACGTGGCGCAAACCACTACGGGCCAGGGGGTCCCATGAGTCGGACTGAGCATACGACTCCCCCCTCGGCCGGTCAATTCCCAGAATTCTTCTGCGGAGCTTTCCTCCGCGAGGGCTTTGTCCGTATTCGGGGCAGCACAGGTCGGCTTGGAAGGGAACGAAGCACTTTTCTGAAGCTCTCTTTGGAGGGATGACGATGAAAGCCCACAGCAGTTTTCTTTGGAATTGCCTTTTGAAACAGATGCTGAGCCTAACGACGGTGTTTGCCATCGTGCTGGCCGGCGCGCCGGGCACGGCGTTCGCGCAGGCGCGCAGCACGTCGCCACAAAAAGCGGCCGCTGTTGCGGCCCCCACGCCGGAAGCAGCACGCGCGAAGAAGGCGGCCCGGCCCGTCGGCGGACAGCAGGAGGGGATCAAGGTTCACGGCGATTGGACAATTGAGGTGCGTAATTCCGACGGCACGCTCGCGCAGCGGCGTGAATTCAAGAATGCGCTTGATGCGCAGGGAGCAACCACACTAGCCAATGTCCTTGGTCGGCAGAATGGAGTGGGCCTTTGGATCATAACTCTTCTCGATTTGAGCGGAAGAAATACACCCTGTGTTGGTGGCGTTAGTGCCGGCAGCAGCACAGTGCCGTGCATCATTATTGAGAACAGCGTTGGCGGCAGTGGCTCAACAGATATCTTTCCAAATCTGACCGTAACGGTGCCTATATCAGGTCCGAATGCCGGAAAACTCGTCTTGAGCGGTTCAGCCACGGCTTCCAACCCTCAGCCCAGCAGTATTGGGCTTGTTTTCACGGGGTTCATTGTATGTCCAAGCACAACGCTAGGCTCTCCTTGTGGTGGTGGAGCGCCGGTTCTTACTGGGCACACCTTTCAGAACCCGTTGCCCATTGCTCCGGGCCAGATCATTCAGGTCACCGTGGTGATCAGCTTTTCGTGATTCTGTCGCGGCGCGAAGCCTTTTGAAACTCTCACTGGAGGGATGACCATGAAAGCCAACTGCAGTTTCTTTTGGAATCGCGCTATGAATCAGATGATGAGCGCTGCCACGGTGTTGGCCATCGTGCTGGCAGGGGCGCCGGGGGCTGCCTTCGCGCAGTTCAAGAGTGCATCGCCACAAAAAGCGGCCGCTGTTGCGGCCCCCACGCCGGAAGCAGCACGCGCGAAGAAGGCGGCCCGGCCCGTCGGCGGACAGCAGGAGGGGATCAAGGTTCACGGCGATTGGACAATTGAGGTGCGTAATTCCGACGGCACGCTCGCGCAGCGGCGTGAATTCAAGAATGCGCTTGTGGCGCAGGGAGCAACCGCACTGGCCAATGTCCTTGGTCGGCAGAAGTCATTAAGCAATTGGTCCGTTACTCTTTCCGATGTGAGCGGACTCGGTCCCTGCGTTAGTGGCGGCAGTGGCGGGGCAGTCGCCTGCGCCATTTTAGAGAGCGTTCTCGGCAACCTCGGAGACCCAACACGGTTCTTTCCAAATCTGAGCGTAGCGGTGCCGACATCGGGTCCGAATAGCGGAAAACTCGTCTTGAGCGGTTCAGCCACGGCTTCCAACACCCAGCCCAGCAGTATTGCGGATGTTTCGACGTGGATCGAGCTCTGTCCAAACACCACGCAGCCGGGTTCTAATTGTTCTTTTCTTGGATTGACGTCGAACTTTACTCAGCACATCTTACAGACCCCGTTGACCATCGCTCCGGGCCAAATCATTCAGGTCACCGTGGTGTTCAGCTTTTCGTGATGCTGTTGCTGCGCAACACCTTTTGAAACTCTCAACGGAGGAATGACGATGAAAGCCAACGGTAGTTTCCTTTGGAATCGCGTTTCGCATAAGTTGCTGAGCCTGGCTGCGGGACTAGCCATCATGGCAGCGGGCGCGCCGGGCGCTGCGTTCGCGCAGGGCAAAAGTGCATCGCCACAAAAAGTGGCCGCTCCTGCGGCCCCGGTGCCTGAAGCAGCACGCGCGAAGAAGGCGGCCTCGCAGGGAGGCGGACAGCAGGAAGGGATTAAGGTCCACGGCGAATGGATGATTGAGGTGCGTAATCCCGATGGCACGCTCGCCTCCCGCCATGAATTTGAGAACGCCCTTGAACCAGGCTCCAATTTGGCCAATATCCTGGCACGCGGTGCAACATTCGGGCGTTGGGAGGTCATCATCTCCGGTCTGCTATGCCCTGACTCGAGCGGGAATCCGGTCAGCTGTAATGTCACCGAACCCGGCTTCTTCAATGGAACATTTCCGGACACATCGACAACACTGACCATTTCGGCCCCCAACTCAGGACCTGACGCTGGGAAGTTCATCCTTATCGGGAGCACGCGAGCCGTGTTCAGCGCCTCAGTCTTTGCGGTTTCAACACATTATGGAGAGTGCGCGCCAACCACCTCCCCAGCAAGTCCCTGCGCCGCCTTTCTCATTCGGCCCTTTACGACCAAGTTTCTAAGTGCTAATCCGATCCCTGTTGTTGCCGGACAGACAATCGACGTGACAGTGAAGATCAGTTTTTCGTGAGATCCGCGCGTGGCTGGGGGCCCCGAGATGGACGGATTGTGAGAGGACCTGCAGGCAAGGCGGCAAGCTAGCGGCGAAGGGATGAGGAGTGGACCATGCCGAGTCTAAAGCAAGGCGCGATGGGTTGGGTGAGGCAGGCGGCCAGCTCAGCGTTTGTTTTCGCGCTGCTGCTCGGCGCGCTGGTGATTCCCTCCTCAGCGACACCGCAGACGCAAACTAGAAACTCAGCCGCCGTAAGACGCTCGGACTCCTCCGCAGGTCTTACCGGCGCACCCGCAAAAGCAGTGGCCACCGCGAAACTGCAAGCAACCTACGGAAAGTTGCCGCTCAGCTTTGAGCCCAATCGAGGGCAGGCAGGCCCCGGAGTGAAATTTCTCGCGCGCGGGAGCGGATATGCGCTCCAACTCACCCTTGGCGACGCCGTGCTGGCGTTAAGCAAGCGCTCCGCCGGTTCCCCGCTTTCGCGCAGTTCCCAGAACCCTGCTGGAGACGGCGGGTCCACCCTTCGCTGGCGGTTGCTCGGAGCCAACCCCTCACCTGAGGTTTCGGGAGAAGCTGTGATGCCAGGGATCGTAAGTTACTACTCTGGCGCAAACCCTGCACACTGGCTGACCAACATCCCCACCTACGAGCGCGTGCGTTACCGTAGCGTGCTTCCCGGCGTGGACCTGGTGTACTACGGTCATGGCCAGCAGCTCGAGTACGATTTTGTGGTGGCTCCGGGCGCAGACCCGAAGCGCATTCGCCTGCGTTTTGATGGCGCAGCGGCTGTGCGTGTGGATTCTTCGGGCAACCTCGTAATTCCTCTGTCAGGCGGCGACGTGCGGTTCAAAAAGCCCGTGGTCTACCAGGAAGAAAACGGCAAGCGGCGGCACGTTTCCGGAAGCTACGAACTTCACGCGAAGAATCGCGTGGGCTTCCACATCGGCGCATATGACCGGCAGTTGCCCTTGGTGATTGACCCAGTGCTCGACTACGCCACCTACTACGGCGGCGCGGACAAGGACAGTGTGAATGCCATCGCCGTGGATGCCGCGGGCAACGCCTTCGTGGCCGGAGAAACGCTGGTGCAACGAGGACAGCCGAATTTGAACTGTCCTGGCGGGCAAGTCTGTCCGACCAGCGATGTGGATGCGATCGTCTCGAAAATCGATCCCACGGGATCGACGGTGCTGTGGACAGTCCTAATTGGTGGGTCGGGCACGGATATCGCTAACGCTATCGCTCTTGACAGTCAAGGGAACATCTTCGTAGCCGGTTCCACTACCTCGAGATCCTTGCCCACGGGCATTGGCTTTGACCCAACCTGCGGCACTGACGGGACCTGCGGCGAGCAGACCTTTCAATTCTCCCGCACCGACGGGTTTGTAATGAAGCTCGCGCCGGACTCAGTTTTCCAGTCCGGCACCTATCTGGGCGGCAATCTTGAGGACGTAATCCTGGGGTTGGCCGTGGACGCGTCCGGAGCTTATGTCACGGGCAGCACGAATGCCTTCCTCAATGATTTTCCGCTGGTGAATCCGGCCAGTTCGACGCCAATTTCCCAAGACATTTTCATCGCCAAGTTCTTTCCCGACTTGTCGCAACTCGTCTACTCCACCCTTTTCGGCCAGGGCCGAGGCAACGGTATTGCGGTGAACGCCGCGGGTGAGGCGTTTGTGGTAGGTCAGTCGCAGGGACTTGCCTTCACCACACCAAACGCTTACCAGAGTTTCCCTGGCGGTAAAAATGTGTTCCTCTTCAAACTAAGCGCCGACGGAGCCTCCGTCCTCTATGCAACCTATTTGTACGGGGGCGATTCCCCCAGCGCCGCATTCGCGGTGGCGCTGGATTCCGTCGGCAGAGCCTATCTGACGGGGGAGACATCCGACGAATTTTTCCCGATGGTCAACGCCTTCCAGCCGACAATGGTATATCGCTCTGACCGGGACGGACATGTCTTCGTGGCCATCATCGACACAGCACTTTCCGGGGCCGCCTCTCTGCTCTATTCAACTTATCTGGGCGCGGGCGGTCGTGATGTGGGCCGGGCCATCGCCCTGGATGCCACCGGCAACATGTACGTGGCCGGTCACACCAAGAATTATCTTTCCGACCCAACCGATCCGCAATTTCCACTTGTCAACTCATTACGTCCTTGCCTGGACCCGGGGATAGACGCTCAAGGCAACTGGCGCGATTTTGAAAACCCATTTCTTGCCATCCTGAATTCATCAGGTTCCGCGCTGCTGTTCAGTACTTGCCTCGGATCGGACACCGAGCGTGACTCGACGTTGGCAATGGCCCTGGACGCAACGGGCAATGTGTATTTGGGCGGTATCACGCAATCGGCACAGTTTCCGGTGACTCCAGGCGCCTTTGGAACAACTTATGGCGGCAACCAGGATGGGTTTGTCGCGAAACTTTCCGGGCTGCTGGGACCCACGCCGATCTCCATCTCTATCGAAGACGTGCAGGCAAGTGAAGGCAACTCGGGCACGACGCAGTTCACGTTCACGGTTTCGCTTTCAGCAGCGAGCATCAGCCCGGTAACTGTGGACTTTGCCACGGCCGATGGCGCGGCCGCCACCTCCGATAACGATTACCTGGCTGCCAACGGCACGCTGACTTTTGCTCCGGGAGAAACGGCCAAGACGATCACTGTGGATGTGACCGGCGATACTACCTTTGAACCGGACGAAAACTTCTTCGTGGATCTGACCAATGCCTCCGGCGCGACCATCGCCAAAACGCAAGGCCTGGGGACAATCCAAAACGACGATTCCAACACAGTGAGTATCACTATCCAAGAAGACATCTCGGTCACCGACACGCCGGGCGTCGAGCTTTCCGCCATGCTGACGGTAAATGAATCGATCATTGTGACTGATACGCCGGGCGTGCTGCCTTCAGCGATGATTGGGATCAACGAAGCCATTACGGTTACGGATGCGCCCGCGCTGTTGCCATCCGCCATGATTGCGGTGAACGAAAATGTGGTGGTTACGGACGCGCCGCAAATCACCCCTGTGCTCGTCAATCAACCGCCCGCCGTGAATGCCGGACCGGACCAAACGGTCGAAGCGACGTCTCCGGCAGGTGCGCAGGTTTCGCTCTCGGGTTTCGGCAACGATCCGGATGGCGACTCGCTTCTATTCGCCTGGAATGGGCCGTTCGGCACGCTCACCGGCGCGAGCATCAGCCCCGTCCTTTCCCTGGGCACACACACCCTGACGCTGACCGCGGACGACGGCAACGGCCACCTTGCTTCGGATACTGTGAACATCACGGTTCAGGACACCACGGCGCCGATACTCGCTCTGCCTGCAAACCTGAATGCGATTGCCGCAAGTTCCATCGGCGCAACCGTCACGTTCACGGCAAATGCGGTGGACGTTGTGGGCGGTGCGCTCACGGCATTCTGTGTTCCGACCAGCGGCGCAACCTTCGCGATTGGGACCACCACCGTGAACTGCACAGCCGCGGACGGAAAGGGCAATCTCGCGTCCGGTAGTTTCACCGTAACAGTCAATTTGGGTACGCCGCGGCTCGCCGGATCGATTGTGGGCAAGGGGCGCGACGCTTCCGGCAACTACTTTGTGGATCTGAAGCTGGCAAACACTGGCACGGGCCACGCAAAAAACGTTCAGATCACAACCCTGACCGTCCGCACACTTTCCGGCACGGGCACGGTGACGTTCAATGCCGCGCTCACGGGCTCCTTGCCGTTGCCGGCTGGCGCGGTTGATGCAGCAGCGTTCACTACCGTGCGCATCTTCTTGAACGTGCCCGCGACGGTGACGCGTTTTTCGATCACCGAGAACGGCACGCTGCAAAACGTGGTCGGCACAAATAGTAGCTTTTCAATGGCGCAAGCGGTGATGCCCTAGCTGTATCCCCGCTCGACTCAAGGGGAATCCGCCGTGGCGGACTCCTTTCCGCTGAGGGTGCCATCGCTTTGCGAAGGAGTACTCGATGATTAACCGAAGAAGTCTTCTCTTTTTGGGCTTGGTGACGGTGCTGTGCTTATGTCCGCCGGCGGACGCGGATACGTGGACGCTGACCCTGATTCCTTCGAGCGGGAATATTGCCGGGCCGGCAGGCTCGACCCTCGGCTGGGGCTACACAATTGCTAACAACAGCAGCAACACGCTCGTCCTGACGGGCATTTCCGCCGATCCCTTTTTGAACGCCTCACCAAGTGCATTTGTGTTCGATTTCCCCATCATCGGTCCCAATGCCAGTGTGACGACTTTCTACTCCACAGGCCTTGCAGGTCTGTACGAATTGACGTGGGACCCAACGGCACCGGGGGGATTCGTTAACAGCGGAACATTCCTGTTGAATGCGGACTGGTGTGACGCGGCCGGAGGATGCCTTGTTGCACCCGATGCAACGGCAAACTACACGGCCACCGTCTTGCCGGGCGCCGCCGTTCCAGAACCCACCACGCTCGTCCTGCTGCTGACCGGCATCGCCGGGATTGCGCTGCGCCGGCATCGGTAACCGGCACGGTATTTTACCCATCGGCCTGTGCCTTCCAAAACTCCGTCCACGTTCTGGCCGCCGAACTTACGGAGAGTGGCCCCCGGGTTCTTGCCCATGGAGGCGATCCTCCCTTCCCCGTGTTGCTCGGCAGCGAAAGGGATTTCCGCTATTTTGGATTTGGAAGTGCCGACACCACGAGGATCACTATTCGGTGTCCAGCGAGGATTGAGAACCCCTCCCAAGTTTGAAGAAGGCATGCAGGGCATGCTTGATCTTCTGTCCAAGGCATAGGCATGTGTAGATGGTTTTGCAGCTCAAAACATCCTCTCGCCCTCGGAAGCGAATTCCATCCAATCCCTCTATTTCCACCGAAACGTGGTTGATGTCGGACGAGTCTGCGGCGCTTCGCGTAGATCCCCTGATGCAAAACCAGGCGGCTGGCTTGCCGGGAGTATTCGGGGAAGTATCCAGTTGAAAAGAATTGGTGGACGTGACCGGGTTCGAACCGGCGACCCCCTGCTTGCAAAACAGATTCCAGCGCTTGTTGTGGCGTGTTGTCAGGTGTTGTGTAGAAGTGTCTGGTGATGTTTCGTTTGCCTAGTACTTGTTGTCTTGTGTTGATTCGTGCTGTTTCTGGGTGCAGCGAAAGCCACAATTTTGACTACAGTCGCAGCTCTTACAGCTCCTCGCCTCGCGCTAGCGCTCACGGCGCTTGGTCTGCGCTCCCCATCTGAAGTACACCGCAGGGACAACCACCATGTTGAGAAATGTCGAAGAGAGAAGCCCGAACAGGATGACGATGGCCATCGGGGCTTCTAGTTCGCTGCCGGGCTTGTCCGCTCCAAGGGCGAGCGGGATCAATGCAAGGCCAGCAGCAAGCGCGGTCATCAAAATCGGTGAGAGTCGTTCCACCGCGCCGCGCAAAACCGCCTGGCGAAAATCCGTCACTTCATCCGATTCGCTCAGATGTTTGATGTGCGAAATCATCATAATGCCATTGCGCGTGGCGATTCCGAACAGGGTGATGAACCCAATGATGGAGGCCACGGACAGCACGCCGCCTGTAAGGAGCACACCAACGACTCCGCCAATCAGCGCCAACGGCAGATTGAACATAATAATCATGGCATCGGTGAACGAGCGGAAGGCCGCTGTGAGAATCACCAGAATGCCAAGGATGACGGCCAGGCCCAGCCACAGCAGCAAGCGCGAGGCTTCTGCCTCGCTTTCGAACTGCCCGCCGTAATCAACGTGGTAACCGCGCGGCATTCTTACCGATGCCTGGATGTGGCGCCGCAAGTCGTTGACCACGCCGCGCAGGTCGCGCCCCGCCACGTTGCACTGCACTACGATCTTGCGCTGCACGTTTTCGCGGGTGACGAAGTTGGGGCTGCGATCCTCGCGGATGTCAGCCACCGCGCTCAACGGCACGCGGGCTCCCGTGGGCGTGTCGATGAGAGTCTGACGCACGGATTCGATGTCTGCGAGAGGATCGAAGGGATAGCGCACCACGAGCGGGAACGCCACCTGTCCCTCATAGATTTGTCCCACCTCCAGCCCTGCAAAGGCGGCTTGCAGCGCTTCGGTAGCGGCGCCAATGGGCATGCCGTAGCGGGCCAGCGCGGCGCGGTCAAAGCGCACGCGAACCGTTGGCACGTCAATCTGCTGATCGGTGGAAAGATCGACGACACCGGGCACGTCACGCATCGCGGCTTCCACCTGCTTGGCGAGGTCGCGCAGGGTTTGCAGGTCGTCACCGAACACCTTCACCGCAATATTGGCGCGCGTGCCGGAGAGCATGTGGTCAATGCGGTGCGAGATAGGCTGCCCGATGGTGATATTCATGCCGGGAACCAGCGACAGCCGGTCGCGCATTTCCGCGAGCACCACCGCCTTCGGGCGATCACGCATCTTGAGTCCAACATCCAGTTCGGCGGACTCAACGCCTTGCACGTGTTCGTCAAGTTCCGCGCGACCCGTGCGGCGCGCCGTGGCGCTGACCTCGGGAATACTCAGCAGAATTTTCTCAACGGTCCTCCCCAGCTTATCTGACTCTTCCAGGCTGGTTCCCGGCAGCGTGACAGCACTGATCGTTAGCGTGCCTTCGTTGAACTCTGGCAGAAATGCGCGGCCTGTCCAGAAAAAAGCGGTAACGGCTGCCGCGAGAAGAAGCGCGGACACAGAAAGAACGAAACCAGAGTGGTCCAGCGCCCAGGGCAAGTCGCGCTCGTAACGCTGCTTCAGCCATCTCACTACGCGCGGTTCATGGCCTTCCGTGACGGCCCGCGCACGCGGCAGCAGGTAGGAGCAAAGCGCTGGCGTCAAAGTCAGGGCGACGATGAGAGAAGCAAATAGCGCAACCACATACGCCAAGCCAAGCGGCCGCAGCAAGAGTCCTTCGACTCCACTGAGGAAAAACAGCGGCAGAAAAACGAGGAGGATAATCAACGTGGCAAAAACGATGGAGCTCTGAATCTCGCTGCTGGCCTTGAATACCACTTCGAGAGATTCCAGGCGTTGCTCCGGCGGCTTCTTAGCGTTCTCGCGCAGTCGGCGGAAGACGTTTTCCACGTTGATGATGGCGTCATCCACGACGGCACCCACGGAAATCGCCAGTCCACCGAGCGTCATACTGTTCATGGTGGCGCCCGCAAGCTTCATCACGATCACGGCGGCCACAAGCGAAATAGGAATGGCCAGCAATGTGATGGAAGAAGCTCGGAAATTGGCCAGAAAGACGAAGACGACAAGAACAACCAGCAATCCACCGTCGCGCAAAGCGCCGAGCAGGTTGCGGTAGGAAGCCTCGATGAAGTCCGCTTGGCGAAAAATGTGCTTCTCGATGATCATTCCTTCCGGCAAGGATTGCTGGATGTCGTCAAGCACGGCATCGAGCGTGCGCGTCAGCTCCAGCGTGTTCGCGCCGGGCTGCTTCTGGATTCCGAGAATCACAGCGGGCTTGCCGTTGTGCGAGCCTTCCCCGCGCTTCAGTGCGGCGCCGATTTGGACTTGCGCGATGTGTTCCACAAGAATCGGCTGCGTTCCGCGCGTGACGACAACGGTCTGGCCGATGCTTTCGAGATCGCTGGCGCGCCCCACTCCTTGAATCAAAAATTCCTGCCCGCCGGTGACCAGGAAGCCCGCGGAAGTATTGCGATTGGAGCGCCGCAGAGCCTCTTCAACTTCGGTGAGGGAAACGTTGAACGCCTTCAGTTTCGCCGGAGATACCAGCACCTGATATTGCTTCTCCCCGCCGCCAATCGGTGTCACTTGCGACACGCCGGGTACGGCCAGCAGGCGCCGGCGGATCACTGTATCGGCAACCGTGCGCACCTCCAGCGGCGAACGCGTTTCCGAATTGAGCGCGATAAACAGAATCTCGCCCATGACGGACGAGATGGGCGCCAGTACGGGTGGCTCGACCTCCGGCGGAAGGCTCCCCGCTACGACGCTGAGTTTCTCGGTCACCGTTTGACGGGCGCGGTAGATATCTTCACCCCACTCGAATTCGACCCAGATCACCGCGATGCCCACCGCCGTGGCCGAGCGCACGCGACGCACGCCGGCCGCCCCGTTCAACGACGCTTCAATGGGAAAGGTGACGAGCGATTCCATCTCCGTGGGAGCCATGCCGCGACCTTCGACAAGCACGGTCACGGTCGGCGCGGTCAGATCGGGCAGCACGTCCACGGGCATGGTGGAAACCACGTAACCGCCCCAGGCCAGAAATCCGGCAGCCAGGGCCAGCACCAGCCCGCGATTCCGCAGCGACCATCGAATTAACCCGTCAATCATCGCCGCCTCCTAGTGGACATGCCCATGCGCGGGAATTTGCGAGGACATAGCTGCGAGTCGAATCTGATACGCACCGCGCGTCACAACGCGCTCGCCCGGCTTCACGCCATCCAAAACCTGCACATACCCAGCTTCGCGGTTCCCCAGCCGAACGGCGCGCCGCGCGAACGATTCACCGGCGACTTGCACAAAGACAACAGGCCGTCCGGCGTCGTCCACAATGGCAGACTCCGGCACGGCGAGTTCCTTTGTTGCAGTGCTGGTGAACAAACGAACAAAGACGCTTTGTCCCACCGCCAGATTCGCGCCGGGGTTTCGGACTTCGAAGATCACCGGCAGAGTGCGCGACGCCGCATCTACCACGCGGCCCACGGTCACCACGCGTCCAAGCGGCATCGGGTTCGTTTGCCCGGTGAGTTCCAGTTCTCCGCCTGCAAGCTGACGTAACTTTCTGGATTCCCCTTCCGGCACGCTTGCGACGATGAATACAGGGTCGGTGGTGACAATTCGGAAAAGGCTTTCGCCTTCTTCAACGCTTGCACCGGGCATGCCGTGTGAGGCGGCCACGGCGCCCGCGATCGAAGCACGAATCAGAAATTGGTTTTCTCCTGGAGCGTCGCCTTCTGCACTCCGGGATGATTCGTGTTGCTTCAGGCGCGCTTGCGCTGCATCGAGCCGCGCTTTTGCTGTTTCTTCCGCGGCCTTCGCCTCGTCGAGCCGCCTGGTCGGAACTGCACCGGCGCTGGTTAGGCGTTCGGCTCGCTCGCGGTCGCGCTGCGCGAGGCGCAGTGCTGTCGTCGCTTCCGCAACTCCTAGTTCAAGCGTAGCCCGGTCCGCGGGAGTTGCCGTGCGCGGGATGATCCGTGCGAGGACTTGTCCCTTTTGCACTTGTGTTCCCACCGCGGGAATTGCACTCGTGGACGAGAGTCGCCCGGCAACCGGAGCAACGATTTCGGCCTCACCGCCCGTTCGCGGACGCACCTCGGCGGAAACACGCACGCTCTCTCGCAACACGCGCTCGGCAACTGGCACGGTGGCGAAGTCCAGCGTCCACTGCTGCTCTTTCAGGAATCGGATGACTTCACCTTCTTCCGCTTGCTCCGTTTTTGCTGCGGCCTGCGCATCGGTGTACACCTGTACCTCACCGAGTTCGTGTGTGTCTTTGAGCGCTGGCGAATCCAATTGCACGATCATCGTAAATGCGCCTGAGGCGCTGGGTTTCACCGTGACGCCGAAAATTCCCGGGCTAGAGGGCGCATCGGTTCGAAACGATTCGCTTCTGCCTGTGGTAGACCTGAGTTCAATCGTAACTTTTCCCTGCGTAAGAGCTTTGAAATTGTGGAGGTCGGTGAAATGCACAGCGAAGCGAGCGTTCTCGCCGCTCACAAGCGGTGGATACTCCATGAAGAGTTCTGTCTTATCCGTCCACCGCGTCACGGCCAAAGCCGTTGGTTCTTCCGCTGTTTTCGCTGGTGGCGCGCTCTTGTTGCATGCTGCAAGCAGGCCCAGCGCCAGAATAAGCATCCAGGATTTCTTCACGGCAACACCTCCTCGCCGACTGCTCGGTTCAATTCGATTTCCGCCTGCTTGGCCGACCACGCCATCTCCAGCACCTGCAAGCGCGAAAACAAAAAAGTGCGATAAGCGTCCAGCAGTTCTAGGATTCCTTGTTCGCCCTCCTGGTAGGCAAGTTGCGCGACGCGCGACAGCTCAACGCCCTTCTGGCCGAGTTCCTTCGCATACTGATCGGCAATCTGGCGCCGTAACCGGACACCTTCGTAGCTAGCCTTGACCTCGGTTTCAATCTGTTGGCGTTGCGCAGCGATTTCGGACTGCGTGCGCTCCTGGGCCGCGCGCGTGCGTTCTACTTCCGCCTGGCCGCGATTGAAGAGCGGAATGGGCACGGTGACGGAAACCGTGTAGCCGTTGTCGCGAACGCCGGGAAGCGTCGTGCGCTTGAGTCCGGCAGAGAAAACCGGTTCAGGGATGCGAAGGCGCTGCGCGGCGCGCTCTTCGTACCCGAGCCGTTCGAGATCGTTTTTCCTCGCTGCCAAGTCGCCGCGCTTCTCCAGCGCGCGTGCCACCAGATCCTGCAGCGGCGGCAGCGCGGCGCCGCTTATCACCTCGCCCTTCGCGGAGAGCGATGTAGGCTCGGTACTAGGCGCCAGCATCGCGGCGAGCCTCGAACGCGCTTGCGCCAGCAGCACTTGAGCCGATGCGTGATTGGCTCGCGCGTCCGCCAGTTCTCGCTCTGCCCGCAACTGGTCGAATTTCGAACCCTCGCCTTCACGCTCGCGATCGCGCAGGATGCGGAGGATTCCTTCCAGATCGTTCACGCCTTTGGCGAGATGTGTTTCGCGCTCCTGCGCCAGCAGCAGTGCGTAAAAGGCAAGCCGGAATTCGCTCCTCAGCAAGAGCAGCGAATAATTGGTGCTGGCTTGTGCCGCGCTCGTCGCGGAATCCCCCGCGCGCCTCAACAGGCCAAGGCGGCCCGTCACAGGCAACGCCTGCTGAACGAGGAGGAAATTATCCTGTGTGCCTGCCGAGTCCTCCCGCGTGAACGTGACGCTGGGATTCGGGGCAAGGCTCGCCGCTCGCGATTCGGCGCGCACTTCCCGCACCCGGGCCGCGAGCGCTCGCACCTGAGCGTTCTCCCGCTCAAAGCGTCGCAGCGCATCCGCTTCAGTCAACTCTTGCGCCGCTGCCGAAGCAGCGCTCAGTGCAACCAAGAATGCAAATTGAACAACACATCGCCATCCGCAAAACGACATCCTGCACCTCACAATCAAGTTGGGATAGAGACACACATATGCGCGCCGCCAGAGGCGGGCGTCAGGCAGAGTTATGCAGGAGGGGCTCGTGAGCCGGTGGAATCGAGAAGCGGTGGATCGTGCGTCCGCGTGACAGATTGCAGAGCCAGACGCTCAACCGAAATCGGGGCAGGGGCTAGCTCAATCCGCGAGGCAGCCAAAAACGGCAATGAAAGAACTGAGGCATTATTCGGAATGACTGCGAAAACTTCCAGATGCTTCGCATCGTGGCTGGCATGGGAGAGTTCAGCGTCATGACCGCCGGTCGCATCTGGAGCAACGTCACCCTCGGGAAGATGCGCATGGACAATGGTTTCATGCCCGCGCGTGAGCTGGCCATCGGATCCGTCGTGCTGCTCCGCCAAGTGAAAGTGGAGAAGCGGCGCTCCGATGAACGCCAGAAGAACCGTCAGGATTGTCTGAGCCGCCCAGGCGCGACGCATGGTCAAGTCATTGTCGGCGACAAGTCTCCGCGCCGTCAAGCTTCTAAAGTGCTTTCCAGTTCTGTTCAGGCAGAGTTTGACGATAGCCGCTTTTCCGCCGAGTGTAGATGAAATTGTGAATCAAGAATCCTTTCTTTACCTGAGTTCTTGACGCGATTCGGACCCACACCCAATGGAAACAAGCTATTACGGATCGCAGTTTGAAACTGAGGGGAGGGCCACCTGGATCGAAAACAGGCGGTTGGCTTGCCGGGCGAATTCGAAGACGTATCTAGTTGAAAATAATTGGTGGACGTGACCGGGATCGAACCGGCGACCCCCTGCTTGCAAAGCAGGTGCTCTCCCAGCTGAGCTACACGCCCATGCTGTCTCTATTCTCAAGCAGGTCGCGTGGTTGGTCAAGGTGGGCGAGCAGAGGCGGTGCCGGTCAGAACAAGTTAAAAGGTTAAAAGTTGAAAAGTTGCAGAGTGAAAAAGTGACAGAGACAAATGCAGGGACGCGAGGCTAGGGTTTGGAGGTGGAGGCAAGGCGGTCGGAGGGGAGAGCGCGGAAATTTGAGTAGGTGTAGTAGCTCTCCAGGACGATGCGGCCTTTTTCGAAGACGCGGACGGTGATGGTGGAGGGCAGCCAGGCGTCGAGCGGCAAGGCGCTGGCGAATTCCACGGCGGTCCAGTAGCGGGCTACCTTGGAGGCGACTTCTTCCTCGATGCGAACAATGTGGCCGGTATCCGGGTCCACCAAGGCCTGTCCGGAGACGTTGACGGGCTTGCCGTCCACGACGGCGAGGCCTTCGCCGGAAATTTGGCGGTAGCCGATGAGGACGTAAGGAGAAGGCGGATCGGAAGTATCCTGCGCGTAGAAGTAGCGCATGCGGCCCTGGTAGCGGGCGGCGAGGCGACCGGCGAGACGATCGAGGCCGGAAAATTGCTCGGGGGCGAGCTCGTACTTGCCGGGGCCCTCGACGAGAGTGGCAAATTCCGTCCAGGATTTCGCGGCGAGAATGCGCGGCCACTTGGCATCGCGCTTGGCTTCGGACTGGATTTGCTTGCCGTCCACAGAAAGGACGTCGCGGAAGGAGCCGCGGTCGCGAGAGCCGGAGGCCAGGCGCAGGCAAAAGTAGTCGGAGATAATTGTGCGTGTGGCGCCGCCGCGCTTTTCGCGCTGCGTCTGCTGGAGAGTTTCTTCGGCGGCATAGCTGAGAGTGCTGTCGAGATAGGAGTCAGCCCAGTCGCCCACGCGCTCGAGAAGCTCCTTGGAGACGGTCTGCTCGCGCTGGGCAAGCGACGGCGAAGCCACGGCGATCACGGCCGTGAGGCCGCACAGGGCCAGCGAAATGCGCAGAAAAAGGCTTCGCATGGAGAGGCAATTCTAACACGCGCGTAGGCGCATGAAGGCATCGACACCCTAATTGCTACGATTGCAAATCCCGATGTGACACAAATCATAGCCGGGGTAAAATGCGAGTATGATTGCTCAGAACAAAAAGCTGACTTTAGATCAAGCTGCCCGAAAGCTGCTTGCGCTATGCAAACAAGGAATGGCTCATCTTCCCCCCGAAGATCAGGCCGCAAGATGGAAACGTTTCAGCAGGCGTGTCGATAAACTTTGCAAAGCTCGCGCCAAATCTTCAATTTGAAAAATTACCCCTGCGCCAGGTACCGCTTGCTTTTGAGGAACTCGCGGTATAATGGCCGGACGCTCATGGCTCAACGAACGCAGCAGAGGGACGGCGGCAAGCGGGAAGGGCAGATGCACGGCACGACGGTGCTGTGCGTGCGCCGGGACGGGAAAGTGGTGATGGCCGGGGACGGCCAGGTGACGCTCGGCGACACGATGATCAAGCAGACGGCGAAGAAAATCCGCTGGCTATCGAATGAAAAGGTGCTGGCGGGATTCGCGGGGAGCACGGCGGACTCGCTTTCGCTCTTCGAGCGGTTTGACAGCAAGCTGCAGGAACATCACGGGAACCTGCAACGCGCCGCGGTGGAGCTGGCGAAGGATTGGCGGCGAGACCGCGCGCTGCGTCACCTGGAAGCACTGCTCATTGTGGCGGACACGAAGGCCACGTTCATGCTGTCGGGGAATGGCGATGTGATCGAGCCGGACGACGGGATGTGCGCCATTGGCTCGGGCGGGCCGTTTGCGCTGGCGGCGGCGCGAGCGCTGGCGCGGCATACGAAATTGTCGGCGCGGGAAATCGCGCAGGAAGCCATGCGCATCGCCAGCGAAATCTGCATTTTTACGAATGCGCAGTTCACGATAGAAGAGCTGTAGCCAAACACGGAGATGCAGATTCCTCGTCCCGACAGAAATCATCGGGACTCGGAATGACAAAAGTGACTATGAGCGGGAAAAACGACAAAGATCGGGTTTTAGTTGTGAACGGCGAAAACGGCGCGGAGGCCGCGGAGGTGCTGCCGTCGTTTGACGAGCTGACGCCGCGGCAGATCGTGGCCGAGCTGGACAAGTACATCGTGGGGCAGAACGCGGCGAAGCGCGCGGTGTCCATCGCGCTGCGCAACCGCGTGCGGCGGCAAAAACTTTCCGCAGAGATGGCCGAGGAGGTCCTTCCCAAAAATATTTTGATGATTGGGCCGACGGGCGTGGGAAAAACAGAAATCGCGCGGCGGCTGGCGCGGCTGGCAGGATGCCCGTTCGTGAAAGTGGAAGCGTCGAAGTATACCGAAGTGGGCTACGTGGGGCGGGACGTGGAGTCCATGGTGCGCGACCTGGTGGAAACGGCCATTGACATGGTGCGCGAAGAAAAACTGGACGAAGTCGCGGAGCAGGCGGAAAAAGCGGCGGAAGAGCGGTTGCTGGACCTGCTGCTGCCGGCGATGCCCACGACGGTGGAAATCACCGGGCCGGGCAGCGAAGCGCAGCGGCTGGAGCAGGTGAACCGCACGCGGGAGAAATTGCGCGCGCAGTTCCGCGACGGCAAACTGGACGCGCGCATGGTCGAGGTGGAAGTGCGCGAGCGCTCGATCCCGGCGTTCGAAATTGTGTCGAACCAGGGCATCGAGGAGATGGACATCAACGTCAAGGACATGCTCTCGGGGATGTTCGGGCAGCAGAAAAAAAAGCGGAAGATGAGCGTGGCGGACGCGTTCGAGTACCTGATCCAGGAAGAGGAACACAAACTGGTGGACATGGACCAGGTGACGCGTACGGCGGTGGACCGCGCCGAACAGATGGGCATCATTTTCATCGACGAGGTGGACAAGATTGCCGGGCGGGAGTCGGGACACGGGCCGGACGTGTCGCGCGAGGGCGTGCAGCGGGATATTCTGCCGATTGTCGAAGGCACGACAGTGAACACGCGCTATGGCATGGTGCGCACGGACCATATTTTGTTTTTTGCGGCGGGGGCGTTCCACGTGACCAAGCCGTCGGACCTGATCCCCGAACTGCAAGGGCGCTTCCCCATCCGCGTGGAACTGCAATCGCTGACCGAAGGCGACTTTGTACGCATTCTGACGGAGCCGAAGAACGCGCTCATCAAGCAGTACATCGCGCTGCTGGACACCGAAGCGGTGAAACTGAGCTTCACGGACGAGGCCATCGCGGCCATCGCGCGGTTTGCGGCCAACGTGAACGAGCAGACTGAAAATATCGGGGCGCGGCGGCTGCACACCATTCTGGAAAAACTTCTGGATGAAATTTCCTTCGACGCGCCGGACCTGAAAAAGAAAACGGTGAAAGTGGACGAAGCCTACGTGCAGAAACAGCTCGCCGACATCGTCAAAGACCACGACCTGAGCCGATTCATTCTCTAAACACCGAAAATCGAAAATGGAAAATAGAAAAGAGGAGAGAATTCCCCGCAGCGTGCATTTGCAGGGAAATTCCTGGTGGGCTCAATTCTATTTTCTCTTTTCTATTTTCTATTTTCTGTTTTTGTCGAGTTGCGGGACGCCGGGGGACCCGCAGCCGCCGCGGCCGCCGATTCCCGCGGCGGTGACGGACCTGGCCGCGCGGCAGACGGGCGACAGCGTGGTGCTGACGTTCACGCTTCCAAAGCAAACGACAGAGGGCGAAGCGCTGGAAGCGCCACCGGACGTGGAAATTTTCCGGGCGTTTGTGCCGGCGGGAACTCAGGCTGCGCGCGCGGCGCTGGCGCAGGTCTATACAATTCCTTCCGCGGTGGTGGATACCTACCTGACAGACGACCGGCTGCGGTTTGCCGACCCGTTGCAGGCCGCGGAGATTGCGGCACACAGCGGCGAGGAGATGGCGTACATGGTGCGCACGCGAGCGTCGAAGAAGGCGGCGTCGGCGGATTCGAACCGGGCGCTGGCGCGCGTGTACCCGGTGCCGGAAACAATCGGCGATGTGACGGCGAACGTGACCGAGCCGGCCGTGGAGCTGCGCTGGTCGCCGCCGTCTCGAACCACGAGCGGCGCGGCGATTGCGGCGCTAGCGGGCTATCGCGTGTACCGCGCGGAGGTCGAGCCGGGCCAAACGGAAAGCGATCCGGCAAAATTGAAAATGAAATCGCCAGCGGAATTGCTGGGCGTGAGCCCGGCGGCGGCATACCGCGATGCGCAAATCGAGTTTGAGAAGACATATATGTACACGGTGCGCAGCGTGGCGCAGTACGAACTGGATTCGGTGGAGTCCGCGGACTCGCAGGCGGTGGTGCTGACGCTGAAGGACACGTTTGCGCCCGCCGCACCGAAAAATCTGGTGGCGGTGTACGTGCCCGCGGCAGGGGAAACGGCGGCGCACATCGAACTTTCGTGGAGCATCAGCCCGGAGTCAGACGCGGCGGGGTACCACGTGTACCGGAGCGAACAAGAAGGGAAAGCAGGAACACGGCTGACGCGGGAGTTGTTGCCCACTCCGACGTTTCGTGATATGTCGGTGGCCACAGGACGGGGCTACACCTACACGGTGACCGTGGTGGACCGTGCGGGGAATGAAAGCCCGCAGAGCACTGCTGTCGCCGCAACGGCGCCGAACACCGGCGCCAACGAAAGAGAAAAAATTTGACGCCTTCGCTCCTCCCCGGCTCGCGATGGTTTCAGTGGGTGCGCAACTTCACGCTGCGCGTGGGCGTGCTGACCGGCCTCTACCTGACCGCGGTGATGGTGATCTCCGTGCTCGTGGCGACGCGCGTGGGTTTGCTGGAGCCGGTTGCGGACTTGCGGAACGGCGTTGCGTACGCGGCATTTTTCTTCGTCATGATGATTCCCATCGGCTGCTTCCTGCGGTCGCCGGTGAAGATGATTGCGTCCGCCATGTGTGGGTGGGCGATCCTGAGCGTGAACTACGCGCTGATGGGAATTTTCTTCATCCACCTGCATGACCGGCTGGGCAAGACGCCGTTCCATCTGTTCATTCTGGGCGCGCTGGTGTACGGCGTGGCGGCGGTGGTGAGCTGGGTGGCGGGGATGGTGCTGTTGCTGCGGCACCAGCCGATCGCGGCGCATCGGCGAAGAATGTAGCTGGAATTGAGTGATTTAGGAAAAACCCCTGGCAACCCGATCAGGTCCAGAGCACGACACTGACGCTCCCCATTAAGGCTTCAACCGAAAGAATCTTTTAGGTAATCTGAGACGCTGCGCTGTGGAGGCGCGCGTATGAAACTCTGCCGGTATCAACCGCTGCAGTTCACCGCCGAAGGACTGGGGCGCGAGCAACACCCGGATGCGGCGTACGGCCACATCGCCGGAAACACCGTGCACGAAATCAGCGGGGATATTTTCGGAAAATGGTTCGAGACCACGCGCGCGTGGCCGCTGGATCAAGTGAAGCTGCTGCCGCCGGTGACGCCGAGCAAAATCGTGTGCATCGGCAGAAATTATCGCGAGCACGCCGCGGAACTGGGCAACGAAGTCCCCAAGCAGCCGCTCATTTTTCTAAAGGCGCCGTCGGCGGTGATCGGGCCGGACGAGCCGATTGTCTATCCGCCGGATTCGCAGCGCGTGGACCACGAGGGCGAGCTGGCAGTGATTATCGGAAAAAAATGCAAGGGAATTTCCGCTGCGGAGTTTGCGCCGTACGTGCTGGGGTACACCTGCCTGAACGACGTGACCGCGCGCGACCTGCAGAGAGCGGACGTGCAGTTCACGCGCGGGAAAAGTTTTGACACGTTTTGCCCGCTGGGGCCGCTGCTGGAGACGGAATTGAATCTGGCGGCGGCGACGGTGGAGACGTACGTGAACGGCGAACGGCGGCAGCACGCGCCGGTAACGGACATGATTTTTTCCATCGGTGTTATAATTTCGTGGATTTCGCGGGTGATGACGCTGGAGCCCGGAGACGTGATCGCCACGGGCACGCCGGCGGGCGTGAGTCCGATGAAGCCGGGCGACGTGGTGGAAGTAGTCGTAAGCGGGATCGGCACGCTGCGGAATCCGGTGGTCGATCTCCTTTAATGGAATGCTAAAGAATTCTAGCGTTGCACATTCAGAGATTGAGTCGGTTCGCAAGAACCTTGCAGAGTTTGCAGAATTCAGACAGCGAGAATGGAACGAAAACAGACGTGCTCAAGATAGTTTTTTCACAAATCTAGCCTTTTTCGCTGGTGGCACGATCGCTCTTAGCGTTACCTATCACGGGTACCTACAAACCAAAAACTCCAGCATTGTAGACATCTGGTTTCTAGCGGCAGCTTGGGTTTCGTTGCTAATCACCAGTATTACAGCTCTCTTTAGTTCATATGTTTACGCAATCTATTTATTCTTTGCCCGTCAAAGCGAAGCAGTGGATTTTGAAATAAAAAGGTGTGAAACGGAAATACAAGGACTCCCAAACATTCCACATTTGCGACTAACGACCGGGCAACCATTGGACGGATACATAGAAATGCTCGCGGGCGACATTCCAAAACTTAAAGAAGCAAAGGCAACGAGCGAAAGAAAGAAAAATCGTTGGTGGTCTTTCAGAAAGTGGTTCGCGCGCATTGCCCAAGCAAGTTTCGTCATTGGTCTGATATTATTACTGGCGTTCGCAATTGCGAACTTGAAATTGCATTAGTCTGGGGAGAATCATGAAAATTTTTCTGGATACCGCGAACCGGAATGAGATCCGGCAGGCCGCGGAGATGGGCGTGCTCGATGGCGTGACCACGAATCCGACGCTGGCGGCAAAAGAAAAGATGCCGTTTCGCCAGCAGATCCTGGAAATCTGCGAGATTGTGAAGGGCGGTGCCATCAGCGCGGAAGTGGTGTCCACGGATTACGACGGGATGCTGCGCGAAGGGCGCGAGGTGGCGAGCTGGCATCCCAGCGTGGTGGTGAAGCTGCCGACAACTCCCATCGGCGTGCGCGCATGCCACACGCTTTCGCACGAAGGCATTCGCGTGAATATGACGCTGGTGTTTTCGCCGTCGCAGGCGCTGCTGGTGGCCAAGGCGGGGGCGTACTTTGTGAGCCCGTTTTTGGGGCGGCTGGACGACATTTCGCACGACGGCATGCTCTTGCTGCGGGACATCCTGACGATTTACAAAAATTACAATTTTTCGACGGAAGTGCTGGCGGCGAGCTTGCGGCATCCGCTGCACGTGGTGGAAGCGGCGAAAGCGGGCGCGCACATCGCGACAATGCCGTTCAAAGTTTTTGAGCAACTCTTCAAGCACCCGCTGACGGACCGAGGGCTGGAAGCGTTTTTGAAAGACTGGGAAAAAGCGCGCGAGTCGCTGGGAGACATCGTGGAAGCTACCGGCGCGCGGAAGACGGGGAGTTGAACTTCAGCGGAATCGATTGGTACGTGGCGCTATTGGCCGCAGCCGGCGTCCTGCTGGCGGCGGGAGGAATTGCCGTCTGGTGGCGACGGCGTCCGCGGGATCCCCTGGAAATCGAACGGCGACGGCGCGCGCACGTGAACCAGGTGGGGCGCATTGTCGAAGGTGAAGTGCTGGAAATCCGCGAGGCGCTTTCGGGGGACTTGAACGCGACGCCGAAACGCCGCGCGACGGATAACGGCGCGTCGAACGGCACGCCGCGCAACGTGGTCGTGTACAGCTACTCCATTTCCGGCGTGACCTACCAGACGGCGCAGGACATCACCGGACTCGAAGAACGGGCGTGCGTGGGGCGCATCGTCACCGGGCTGCCGGTGAGCGTGAAATACGACCCGGCGAATCCGGGGAATTCCATTCTGGTGGCGGATAACTGGTCGGGCGTGCATTAAGTATCCAAAACCCCGACTGACGCAATACCCAGCGGCACTGCGGAGAGAATTCTCCGATACGATTAGCTCGGTCACCGTGCTGCTGCTCGTCAACCAGGTCCCAGTAATCATGAGAACGCGGCGAGAAATCGAAGCAGAGCTTGGCCAGAAGAAGCCGGACCATGTCATTCACACCACGCTGAAGACAGAGTATGCGACGCTAAACAACGTCATTTGCAAATTCTATCTGCCCAAGAAAATCACAGACCCTGTCTACTTGTCTTTCAAACCGTCCGCGGAGGGGAGGGCCATTGGCCCCTTGCATGAAATGAAGGTGCAAGGAGAGGTGGAAAACGCTGGGCGTCTCACAACGTTTCATGCAGATCATGTGTACACTCTGGCCCAAGCACAGACTCATTGGGTGGCGTCCAATATCGTGGAACATACGCTCATTGCAGAGGCATGGGATTTGGAAATTTGCCACCTCTTCGATCCCCCCGGTCACTTGACATCGCCGATCACATACGCCGCCTTCGCGCTCTCTCCCAGTCGCCTGCTGGAGCCGTCTCTGATGATTGAGCGCCGGTATACTGGTGAGGTAAAAGTAGAGACGAACCGGGTTTGCACCCTTAGCCTTGCTAATGGGCCTACGCTTTCGTTCAAGAAACACTTCCGATATGAGGATCTACCATGGGGAGAATGTCTGAGTTTCCCTGAGTTGGTTGCTGAGTTTGAAGAGCCAGTGGATACCAGAGAATTTTCGAAACTCGTTGATGAGCTTGATGACGTTTTGCTGTTAGCCTCTCTTGCAGAACGCCACTCCAGTGTCTGTCTCGGGTGGACTACGAATAGGGGCGAGGCGAGCCATTCCCGTTTCTTCCGCCGAGGAATCGCTGTCCCGAAAGAGACAAAAGCTAATACAAATCAGTATATGATCCATCCAATCGAATTTCAGGAGTACCTTCGAAAATCGTATTCCTCCTTTGTGGCTAGCCCCAACAAGAAAGGGCTGCGACAAGCAATACAATTAATCCTATCAGCTGGGGATAACACAATCGAGGCAGGTTTCTTGAAGTTATTTATCGCGCTAGAGACACTCGTTTCATGGTTCAAAGAAAAGGAACGACTTGAACCCATACTTGAAACCAAAGAGCAATGGGAACAACTGCGAACTGCATTACAGCATTTGCTAAGAGAGCACGACAGCCTGAAAGATAGTCCCACAAAGAGGGAACTGGTGTACCAGAAACTGCCCGAGTTGAATCGCGTCGCATTCGGCACCGCGTTTCGACTATGCATAGAATCTCTTGCAAACGCAGGGCTCAACGTGAGCGATTTGTGGCCGGTAGTCGGTCATGAGCGTGGAACCCCGCTCGCGGATCTCAGAAACAAACTGTCGCACGGAGTGCTCTTTACACCGCCGCAGATATCTGCACTCATCGGCGCCCAAATGCATCTTCGATGGTGCGTTGAGAGAATGATACTTGCGCTATTAGGCTGGCCCATTGAAAAATCAAATGTGTCAAGGGAAAAGCTCTCTTGCACCTACTTCGATTATCACAAACTGGAGGAGAGCCAAGGTGCGTTTGCTTCGCGGTAACGATTCTTTCGCTAGGGGCCGAGGGAGGTGCCCGCCCTGCGTCAGTTCGGGGCTATCCGGTGCCGATGATTGGTCGGGCGTGCATTAGCGCAACCCGTGAAACGAGCACTCATCTTATCGATTTCGATTCTGGCGGGCACCGCAGTGATGCTCAGCGCGGTGCTGGCGCTGCATTATGTCGCGGTGCGCGTGGAGGCGATTCAGATGCCGCTGCTGCGCGCTGGAGCGGTGCTGGCCACGCTGGTGCTGGGCGTGCTGCTGCTGGTCGGCGCGACGTATTTCTCGACGCACCTGGTGGTGCGGTTGTACCGGAAGGAAGCGACCAGCGACCAGCGGCCAACGACCAGTGGTCAGTAGGCAGTTCTCAGTTGTCAGCAAGACAACTCCACAATTTGATTTTGAAGCCAAGCACCTTGCTCGTGGTGGCGGGGTGTGGCACGCTAGCGAGCGAATTGCGTTGGTCCGGAGAGGAAGCCCTCATGTCTCCCGAAGAAAAATTGAAAGCGAAAGCGCGCGACCAGATGGAAGAGTTGCGCAAACGCAACGCGCAGGCGGAAGAAGGCGGCGGGCCGGAGCGTCGCGAGCGCGAACACAAGCAAGGCAAGATGACGGCGCGCGAGCGCATCGAGATGCTGCTCGACGAAGGCACGTTCGAAGAGTTGGACAAATTCGTCACGCACCACTGCACGGACTTCGGCATGGAAGAGCAAAAACCGGTGGGCGACGGCTTCGTGACCGGCTACGGGCGCATTGACGGGCGGCTGGTGTACGTGTTCGCGCAGGATTTTACGGTGTTTGGCGGATCGCTTTCGGAATCGAACGCGCTGAAAATCTGCAAGGTGATGGACCTGGCCATGCGCAACGGCGCGCCGGTGATCGGGCTGAACGATTCGGGCGGGGCGCGCATTCAGGAAGGGGTGATGTCGCTCGCGGGGTACGCGGACATCTTTCTGCGCAACACGCTGGCCAGCGGCGTGGTGCCGCAAATCAGCGCGGTGATGGGGCCGTGCGCGGGCGGCGCTGTGTACTCGCCGGCGATTACCGATTTTATTTTGATGACCAAGGAAACGGCGTACATGTTCGTCACCGGGCCGGACGTGATTAAGACGGTGACGCACGAGGAAGTGAGCAAGCACGAGCTGGGCGGAGCAATGACGCACAACGCCACGAGCGGCGTGGCGCACTTTGTGGCGCGCGACGACGCCGATTGCCTGGGGATGATCCGCGAACTGCTGAGCTTTGTGCCGTCGAACAACATGGAAGACCCGCCGCGGCGCGCGACCACCGACCCGGCGGACCGCGCGGACCAGAGCTTGAATTCGATTGTGCCGGTGGACCCCATGATGCCGTACGACATCAAGGATGTGATCCACGCCGTCGTGGACGAGCATTATTTTTTCGAGGTGCACGAACACTTCGCGAAAAATATCGTGGTGGGGTTCGCGCGGCTCGACGGGCGACCGGTGGGCATCGTTGCCAACCAGCCGGCCATGCTGGCGGGGTGCCTGGACATCAACGCGTCGGTGAAGGGCGCGCGGTTCGTGCGCTTCTGCGACGCGTTCAATATTCCGCTGATTACGTTCGAGGACGTGCCGGGATTTTTGCCCGGGACGCAGCAGGAGTTCGGCGGAATCATCAAGCACGGCGCGAAGCTGCTGTTCGCGTTTGCCGAAGCGACGGTGCCGAAAATTACGGTGATTACGCGCAAGGCATACGGCGGAGCGTATTGCGTCATGGCGTCGAAACACATCCGCACGGACACGAACTACGCGTGGCCCACGGCGGAAATCGCGGTGATGGGACCGGAAGGCGCGGTGAACATCGTGTACCGGCGCGAGCTGGAGAAAACGCCGGAGGCGGAACGCGAGAAATTGCGTCAGGAAAAAATCGCCGAGTTCCGGCAACGGTTTGCCAACCCGTACGTCAGCGCGGAACGCGGGTACATTGACGCGGTGATCGAGCCGTCACAAACGCGGCCGAAATTGATTGCCGCGCTGCGCGCTCTGGAGAATAAGCGGGACACAAATCCAAAAAAGAAGCACGGCAACATCCCCCTTTAGTTCAATCGCGGCATTGAATCGGGAAGACTTCCTGATGTAAACTTTGCACATCCATGAAGGAAGTAGCGAATTACTGGCGCTTCGTCGCAGTGCTGTCGCTTGGCTTTGCGCTGCTGGCCGGCGCTGCGGAACTTCGTTGTCCGCTGTGCTGCGCCGCAGAGCAGGAAGCCAATCAACGCGCGGAACAGCCAGGCGCAGAACAAATTGTGGCGGCAGCGCAGCGGAATGGTTGCGCAGATGCAGGTTGCTGCGTGCGTTCCGCATCGAATCGACAGGACCCCGGTTTTTCACATCACGGAGTTTCACTTGCCGCCCGGCAACCGTTTGACGTAGTGATTTCTCCCGCGAATTTCCTCTGGCAGAGGCTTGGATCCCGGGCCACAGTTTGGGCTTCACCGCCTTCCGTTGTGCTTCGAACCTGAAAACTGCGCAAGAAGGGTGTCCCCCCACACCGCAAGTGTTGCCGTGGGGCATTTTTCGCGCAGGAGGAATGATGTTTCTTCGCCAACTGATTCTTGCATTCCTATTTGCAGCAAGTGCATATGCCGCGCCGCAGGAAGGGAAGCCCGCAGTGGTAGCGCAGGAGCTCGCTGTCCTCGAGTTGCGAGACCTCGCGGGGCAACGGGTGACGCTGGAGTCGCTGCGCGGGCGGATTGTGGTGTTGAACTTCTGGGCCACGTGGTGCGTGCCCTGCCGCGAAGAAATGCCGATGCTGGAGAGAATTCAGCGGGAGTATGCGGCGCGGGGAATCGTTGTGGTCGGCGCGTCGGCTGACGACGAGAAAACGCAGCGGCAAATTGCTCCGTTCCTGCGCAAGAACAAACTGACTTTTCCCATCTGGGTGGGCGCAACCACGCAAGACATGGAGTCGCTCGCGCTGGGAGCGGCGCTGCCAGCCACCGCGGTGATTGACCGCGAAGGACGCATCGCCGGGCGCATTGTGGGCCCGCTCGAGGAAGCCGACCTGCGGCGGCGCATCGCGTGGATGCTGGGGGAAGGGCAGGGAGACCCGCCTGCTGCTGTGCTGAATACGTTTGAGAAGGCCAAGCATGAGCACGGCGAGGAAGAAGACCACCAGCACGGCGGAGTGAGCCTCGAAGGCGCTTCCACGGTGCCGAGTTGACCGCTTTGACCAGGAGAAGGCCGCGCCGTGAGCGGGGCCGGAGATAGTTCAAAGCAGCGATGGACGCTGGGCGTGCGTGTGATAGCCAACCAGATTGACCGCGCCAAGTGGCGCAATACGCTGACCTACCGGTTTCATCCGAGATTTTCCGCCGGCGTGGAATATAACCCGCTGGCCCAAAAAGTGAGCCCGCTCGCCAATGTTCTTGCCATCACGGAAACCCAGCGGCGTCCTGCGCTGATTGTAGGGACCAGCTCGGACCGCATCGGCACGCCGAGCGGACAGTCGTTCTACGCCACGTTCAGCAAAAACCTGAAACGAGAGACGCGACTGCCAATTGCGCCGTACGCGGGAGTCGTTTACGGCACGTACGAAGATCGCTGGCGCGGCATCGGCGGATTGAACATCGGATTCACGGAGCGCTTCACTGCGCTCATTGTGTTCGATGGCGTGCACGTGCATCCGCTGCTGAACTACTCGTACAAGCAACACGTCTTCACGTTCATCCTGGTGAAAGGGCGCGACCCGGGATTCAGCTACAGCATTTCGTTTTGAGTTGTGCGGACAAGCGCCGCACGGTTCACTGTACAGCGGTGTGCTAGACTGGCAGCTGCTTTTGCGGGACCTCGCATGTTCAAAAAAATCCTGATCGCCAACCGGGGAGAGATTGCGGTGCGCATTGTGCGGGCGTGCCGCGAGCTGGGAATTGCCAGCGTGGCGGTGTACAGCGACGTGGACCGCGCGGGGATGCACGTGCGTCTGGCGGACGAAGCCTACGCCATCGGCCCGGCGGCGTCGAGGGAAAGTTATCTGCGCATTGACAAGCTGCTCGACGTGGCGAAGCGCGCGGGATGCGACGCGCTGCATCCGGGCTACGGATTTCTGGCGGAAAACGCGCAGCTACCGCGAGCGTGCGCGGCGGCGAAGCTCACGTTTATCGGGCCGACGGCCGAAGCGATGGAGCAGATGGGGTCGAAGACAGCCGCGCGGCACCTGGCGAAGCAGGCGAATGTGCCGACGGTGCCGGGAACGCTGGACCCGATAGAAAAATTAGAAGACGCAATGGGCATCGCGCGCAACACGGGTTATCCAGTGCTCCTGAAGGCCATTGCGGGCGGCGGCGGAAAAGGCATGCGCCGCGTAATGAACGAATCGGAGTTGGCGGCGGCGTGGCGCGACGCGAGCTCCGAGGCGATGAACGCGTTCGGCGACGGGCGGTTGTACTTGGAAAAATATCTGGCGCACGCGCGGCACATCGAAATTCAGGTGCTTGCGGACCATCACGGCAACGCGGTGTACCTCGGCGAGCGCGAGTGCTCGATTCAGCGGCGGCACCAGAAGGTGATCGAAGAAGCGCCGTCGCCGGTGGTGGATGCAGCGATGCGCAAGAAAATGGGCGAAGCGGCGGTGCGGCTGGCGCGCGCGGGCGGGTACACCAACGCAGGCACGCTCGAATTCATGGTGGACGGGCAAAACAACTTTTATTTTTTGGAGATGAATACGCGTTTGCAGGTGGAACATCCGGTGACGGAGATGGTTACCGGACTGGATTTGGTGAAGCTGCAAATCCGCGTGGCGGCGGGGGAAAAGCTGCCGTTTGCGCAGGACGACATCACAATTCGAGGGCACGCCATCGAGTGCCGCGTGTATGCAGAGGACCCGGACAATAATTTCTTTCCGTCGCCGGGGAAAATTCTGGCGCGGCGCATTCCGGCGGGGCCGGGAATCCGCATGGACGACGGCGTCTATCCCGGCTGGGTGGTGCCCAACGACTACGACCCGCTGCTCGGGAAATTGATTGCGTGGGGCGCGGACCGCGAAGAGGCCATCGCGCGGATGAAACGCGCGCTCGATGAATACTACGTGAGCGGAATCAAGACGAATATCGGACTCTTCCGGCGCATCATGAGCGAACCGGATTTTTTGAGCGCGAAGCTGCACACGCGATGGCTGGACGAGTTGCTAGAAAACAATTTGGCCCACCTGAAGGCGGCCGCTGCAGGTGCCTCGGGAGAAGCGGTGCCGTCAGCGGAGGATGCGGCGGTGCTGGCAGCGGTGCTGTACCACATTTCTGGAAATGGTGCTGCGGCGGGCACGGAAAAAACGTACTCGGCGGAATCGCGCTGGAAACTTTCAGGGCGGGAAGAACTGGTGAATCGCGAGCCTAAGAAATAAAGAAAATAGAAAATAGCAGATAGCAAAACCGAAATTCAAAACACGAATCGCGGGAACTGAAGCGCGCTCCTTTTCCAACCAACGATGACCTCGCTGAGAGATCGAACACTAATTTATGCGGCGGCGTTTTTGCGCTCGCTGGGGGCGGGCATGTGCGGCGTGCTGCTGGCGCTGTACATGCATTCGCTGGGCTGGGACGTGCGGCAGGTGGGATTGCTGGTGACCGCAGGTCTGGCGGGTATTGCCACGGCCACGCTGCTGACAAGTTTGCTGGCAGACCGCGCGCGAAGATTTTCGCTGATTGTGCTGGGCGTGTTCAACGCGCTGGGCGGACTGGCGCTGGTGGTTTCGCAGCAATTCAAAGATGCGCCGGTGGTGCTGCTGAGCTTCGCGTTTTTCGGAATGATCAACGGGCTGGGGCGCGACCGCGGGCCGGCGTACGCGCTGGAACAGGCGCTGCTGCCGTCCACGACAACCGAAGAACGGCGCACGTGGACCATCGCGTGGTACAGCTTGCTGCTCGACGCGGGGCTGGCGCTGGGAAGCCTGGCCGCGGCCGTGCCGTATTTACTGCGACACAAGTGGGGATGGGAACTCGCGAAATCGTATCAGGCAGTGTGGGTATTTTATTTGGCGCTGTCACTGATTTGCCTGGTGCTGTATGCGTGTCTTTCGCCGGCGATCGAAGCGGTGAAAGAAAAGGTTGCAGCGAAAGCCGAGGCGGCACCGGTACACACGCACGATACGCGCGCGGCAATTTACAAATTGGGGGCGCTGACGGGAATGGACAGCCTCGGCGGCGGATTTTTGTCGAGCGCGCTGGTGTCGTACTGGTTTTTTCAGCGCTTTGGCGCGGGCGAAGAGCTGCTGGGGCCGCTGTTTTTCGGTGCACGGATAGCCAACGCGGCGGCGCATCTGGTGGCGGCGTGGCTGGCGAAGAAAATCGGGTTACTGAACACGATGGTATTCACGCATCTGCCGTCGAGCCTGTTTCTGATTGCAGTGCCGTTTGCGCCGAATTTACCGTGGGCCATTGTGCTGTTCCTCATTCGCGAAGGATTAGTGGAGATGGACGTGCCGACGCGGCAGTCGTACATCCTCGCGGTGGTGAAGCCGGAAGAGCGCGCGTTTGCGAGCGGGTTCACCACGTTTACGCGCAACGTGTCGTATGCCATCGCCCCGGCGCTGGCGGGCGCGGCGATGAAGGGTCTCTCCATGGCCAGCCCGCTGTTCTTCGGCGGAGGAATTAAAATCGTGTACGATGTGATTCTGTACGCAGCATTCCGGCGCGTGAAGCCGCCGGAGGAAAAAATGAAAAGCAATGAAGGAAATAAATCATGAAGCGACTTATCCTGGCAATTCTGACCTCAGTTTTTTTCGCGGCAAGCGCGGGAGCGCAAGAAATGCCGGCAGATTATAAGAAAGTGGTAGAGGCACTCGGACGCGGTGGAGACTACAAGGCGGGTGTGCTGAAAGTGAATGTGCCGCGCGGTATGCAAGTCCGCGTGGCGGGGATTGCACTGCCGATGGCTTTCGGCTTCAGCGGCTGGGTGGCGTTTACCAAAGGCGACACGGGAATGGACGTGATGATGGGCGACCTGGTGCTGCTGGAGGACGAGGTGAATCCGGTGATGTCAGCGCTGCTGGAAAACGGCATCGGGGTGACCGCGCTGCACAACCATTTTTTCTGGGAGCAGCCGCGGGTGTTCTACATGCACGTGCATGGGCATGGCCAAGCGGAAGAGCTTGCGCATAAGCTGAAGCCCGCGCTGGAACTGATCCCAAACCCCGTGGCGGTGCCCGGCGCCAGTTCCTTTGCTGGCCAATTCGACGGGACGAAGCTTTCCGCGATTATCGGACAGCCAGGCGAGCGGCTTGGCACAGTTTACAAAATCACGATTGGGCGAGACGACATCGGGTTGAAAGAAATGGGCGCGACCATCAACGCGCGGATGGGACTGAATACGTGGGCGGCATTTTATGGCAGCATGAACGACGCGGTCATCGCCGGCGACGTGGCCATGCTGGAAAGCGAAGTCACGCCCGTGTTGAAGGCACTTCGGCAGAACGGGCTCGAAGTGGTGGCGATACATCACCACATGATCGGCACGCAGCCCGTGGTTATTTTTCTGCACTACTGGGGCCGCGGGCCGGCGGAAAAGCTGGCGAGCGGGTTCCGCGCGGCGATCGAAACAACGAAAGCCGCACCAAAGAAGTGACTCCAGACGGATAGCCGGTCGGAAGTCAAAGATGAAACTCGAAGTGCAAATCGGAGGCAGGAAGCGCGCGCTGGAAGTGGTGCAGCGGGGCGAGCGGCTGGTCTGCACGCTTGACGGGCAGCCGGTGGAGGCGGACGCGGTGGAAGTGGCCACGGCGACGTATTCAATTTTGCTGCGCGGGCAGTCGTACGAGGTGCGCGTGCACGAGGCGCCGGACGGGTTGCACATCCACGCAGGCGGCGAGGAGTTGGTCGCGCAGGTAATGGACCCGCGGCATTGGCGCAGCCAGCGCACAGCGCGGGGCGGCGGAGTGAAAGCCGAAGGACGTCAGGAAATCAAAGCGCCCATGCCGGGGAAAATTGTGCGGGTGCTGGCCAAGGCGGGAGACGCGGTGGAGGCCGGGCAAGGGTTGCTGGTGGTCGAAGCCATGAAGATGCAAAACGAAATTAAAGCACCCAAAACGGGAAAAGTGGAGAAGGTGCTGGTGGCGGAGGGACAAGCGGTGAATGCGGGGGAGACACTGGCGATAGTGGGGTGAAAGACAGGGTATAGTGCGTTGGGCTTAGGGTGCAGAAGGCAAGATTACAAATCAGAAATCAGAACATCCTCCCAGTAGGCTCAAAGAATCGTCTGAAATTGAATCGTGTACTACTTCTTCGCGGGAGCAGCTTGCTTGGCGGGGGCCGGAGCGGCAGCGGGGAGTTTGCCGGCGGATTCGAGGACCTGCTGGGCGAGATAATTGCGCACGGTGGCTTCGTCGCGGGCGACATTTAGATACGCGGAGCGGAGCAACTGCTCCTTGCGGTTGCGCAAGGCGTCGCGGATGGAGTTCTGCACCTTGGGGTCGGAGAGTTCGCGCTGGCCGGGAGCTTCGCGAGCGATGAGCTTGAGAATGCGATAGCCGTCGCGCAGCGCGACGACGGGGCTGACCTCGCCTGGACGCAGAGAAGTGAGAGTCTTCTTCAGAGCGGGATCAGTCTGATTAAGAGCAGATTCCGGAATGTAGCCGAGATCGCCGCCGTTGGCGGACGTGCTGGGATCCTCGGAGTATTCGACGGCAAGCTGGCCGAAGTCGGCGCCTTCCTGGATTTGAGCGAAAAGTGCGGCGGCTTTGCGGCGGGCCTCGGCGTCGGTGGCGGCGTCGTCGCCCTTGCGGTTGCGGACCTGCGGATCCTTGCGTGGCGTGATGACAATCTGCGATACGCGGAACTGCGACTCGACGACATTGAACTGCGCGCGATTCTGGTTGTAGAAGTCGGTCACGTCCTGGTCGGTGATGGAAACCTTGGCGACGACTTCGCGATTGATGAGCTTCTGAATGGTGAGCTGGCGGCGGAGGTCGCGCTTCAGGTCGTCTACGGAAACGCCGCGGTCCTTGAGCTGCCGCTGGAATTCGTCTTCCGTGAAGGGGCTTTTAAACTCGGTGAACTTGTCTTCGACCTCGCCATCGCCGGCATCGAGGCCCATCTTCCTGGCGCGCTCGAGCAGGATTTCGTTGTTGATGAGCTCGTCCATGATGTTGAGCTTGAGGGAGAGGCCTTCTTCCTGTGAGGGCTCCTGGCCTTCGGGGTTGGAGCGGCTGCGGAAATATTTTTCCACTTCGTCGCGCCTGATTTCCTTGCCGTTGACGGTGGCCCAGACGTCGGGGCCCGGGGCGGACTCCTTGCGGCAGGCGCCGGAAGACACCATGAGCGCCAAAACCCCGGTGGTCAGGACAGCGCGCTTGAGCACAACGTCACCTCAAAAAAGGGAAGCGTGGAAGGTGGAATCAGGCGGCCTTCGTCACGCGGCCGGCCCGCAGGCAGGCGGTGCACACCCGCAGGTGCATGCGCACGCCTTTGACGATCGCGCGCACCCGGCGCAGATTGGGATTCCAGCGGCGGCGGCGGATGTTGTTGGCGTGGCTGATGATGTTGCCGTAGCGCGGCCCTTTGCCGCACAGTTCACATGTTTGAGCCATTGCTACTCCTGCCAGGAAAAAGAGCGTTGAAACAAATGCTTATGGTAGCAGAGAAACGCGATTCGCTCAACCACGGCAGGGGTCAGGGAGCAGAAAAGCAAGCGAGGGCGTAAAGCCCCCACTACGTGCGCAACCCGGCGGAGATGGCGTCGAAGAAGGCGGTGAGTTCATTGGGCTGCGTGAAAATGTGCGTGGCGATGCGGATGCGCTCGCCGCCGCCGGCAATGCGGATGTTCCGCGCGGAGCATTCGCGGGCGATGGAGGAAAGATCTTTCAGGCCGGAGCCGGGCGCGGGCTCGAAGCTCACCAGGGTGCCGAAAAAATCGTCGGAGGAGGCGTTGACGACTTTGAGCTGCGGCTGCTTGGCGACGAAATCGCGGACGCGCGTGGCCAGCATGTGCGAGCGCGCGTAAATTTTTTCCGGGCCGATCTGGTTGAAGAAATCGAGCGCGGCCTTCAGGCCGACGAACACGGAAAGATTCGATGTGCCGAAATTGGAGAAGCGGTAGGCCTTCATATCGTAGTTCTTCCACTCGCCGGAGGCGATATTGACCCACAGCTTAAGCTTGTCGAGGGTTTCCTCGCGCAGGTAGAGAAAGCCGGTGCCCTTGGGAGACATCATCCACTTGTGCGGGCTGGCGCCGTAGAAGTCGCACCCGATGTCGTGGAGGTCGAGAGGGATTTGGCCGGGGGCGTGCGCGCCGTCGAGCTGGGTGAGGATGCCGCGGCTGCGGGCCATGGCGCAGATTTCCTTGGCGGGGAGAATCACGCCGGTGACGGTGGTGATGTGGCTGAAGAAGATGATGCGCGTCTGCGAAGTGATGGCGCGGGCGAAGAGGTCCACAATTTCTTGCTTGTAGGCGGGCGGCTTGGGGAGCGTAACGTAGCTGATCTTCGTGCCGAAGCGCGCGGCTTTCTGTTCCCAGCAGCATTTGCCGCCGGGATGCTCCTGGTCGGTCATGAGCACTTCTTCGCCGGGTTTCATGTCCAGGCCGTTGCAGACGACGTTGTTGGCCTCGGTGGCGTTGCGGACCAGAGCGAGCTCGTCGCGCTTGCAATGCAAAAAGGTGGCGAGGGAATCGCGCAGCTCGCGGAGGCGCGTGTTTTCTTCGTAGCCGAACCACGGATAAGGACCTTCGCGGTAAGTTTCCGCGGAGAGGATGTGGTCAATCATGGCGCGGAGAATCGGCAGCGGCGTACAGCCCACGGAGCCACAGTTTAGATTGACGCGGTCGTTCGCCAGCAGCCACTGGCGTCGCAGCTCGGCCCAGTATCGGTCGGGATCGGATGTCAACATGCCCGTCGCAGGCATGGGGATGTCCTGCGAGAACATCTGCTCGGCGCGGGCGATGGGAATGCCGAGAATGGCGGCGCCGATAGCGGCGCGTTGGAGAAATTGACGGCGAGCAAGCATGGCGGCCTCCGGAAGTGCGGCGGTGTCCGCCGAAATTTAGCACAGAATAAAGAGCCAAAGAGAAAGGAATTGCCACGGAGGCACAGAGACTCGGAGAAAAGATTTTGGAAAAGCAGATCGCTTGGCTTCGCTTAAGACAGGCGCGCATCACGTCGGAAACCGTCACTTTTTTTTGCCGATTTGGGACCAGCGCTGTTCGAGCGAGGCGCGCGTGAAAAGAGAGTCGTCAAGGCCGGTGTTGAACTGGACGGAGGTGTACACGGATTCGGAGACGCGGCGGCCGGCGCGCTCGCGAGCAATGCGAAATGGGAACTGAACACCTCGGATGTTCTGATAATTGGAGAAGAAATCGACTTCCTGGATGGGATTGCGCGTAGCACGATCGCGCTGGAAGTTGACGGCGCGAATCGGCAGCCGCGTGTTGCGGTCGATGGCAATGCGGATGACGCGATGTTCGCGGTCGGAAACTTCGACCCAGTCCACCTGCTTCATGTCCACCAAATCGCTGCCGCCATAGCGGAGGATGATGCCGTCCTCTTTGTTGAAGCGGAAGCGGAAGAAATTGTCCATGCCGCGGCGGAGATTTTCCTGGAAGGCGTCCAGCGTTTCGGCGGTAGTTTCTTCGATGCCTTCCCGGTCCAGCGACCAGCCTTCCTCGCCGCTGAAAACGTCAATAATGTTGCGACGCTTGGAATATTCGCGGCGGCGCTTGTCGGGGAGCTTGGTGTAGTCGAACACTTCGACGAAGCCGGCAAGGTTGCCGTTCGAAGAAAACTGGGAAAGGCGGCCCGTGCGGGAGATGTCGCGGACGCGGAGGTAGGCATCGCCGCCGAGGGCCTGGATGGCCGAGTTGATGAGTTCGCGGGCTTTGGCCTCGGACTGCGCGGGGAGCATGAGGTCGGGGTTTTGAGCGCTGGCGGCCACAAACGCGGCCAGGCTGCAACCAAGCAGTGCAATCACACAGAGCCCGGAAATGCAGATTCCTCGTCCCGAGGAAATCGGGACTCGGAATGACAAGCCAATCCTTCTCAGCCGCACAGGACGGCACCTCCGTTAACATTGAAGACTTCACCGGTAATAAAGGTTGCCAGGTCGGAGGCGAGGAAAAGAATGGGGCCGGCAATTTCTTCGGCGGTGCCGGGCCGGCCGAGCGGGATGGAGCGCGTGGCGAACTTCCAGCCGGCCTTCGTGGCGAGCACGGGCTTGGACATGTCCGTGTCCACCCAGCCCGGAGCCACGCAGTTGACAAGGATGCCGTGGCGAGCGAGCTCAGTGGAGAGGCCTTTGACGAAACTGATGATGGCGCCCTTGGAGGCAGCGTAATGCGAATGGAAAGCTTCGCCGCGCTGCCCGGCCGTGGAACTGATAGCGATAATTTTTCCGGACTTCTGCACAATCATGCGCGCAGAAGCGAAGTGCGTGACGCTGTAAACGCTTTTCAGATTGGCGCGCATCATCGTGTCCCATTCTTTTTCGCTCAGCTCTTCGATGGGGCGGTCCTCGACGGGCCAGATGCCGGCGTTGGCAACGAGAATGTCAATTTTTCCGAGGCGCTCAGCGGTGAAGTCCACGAGATGCTTCGCGTCTTTCATCGTGCCAAGGTCGGCCTTGAGAAATTCGACGCGGGTGCCGTGCTTGCGCGCGTCCTGGGCCACCTGGGCGGCGGCGTCTTTGTTGCGGAAGTAGTTGAAGACCACGTCGGCGCCGGACTGGGCGAACATACGCACCGCGGCGGCGCCGATGCCGCGCGAGCCGCCGGTGATGAGTGCAGCCTTGCCTGCGAGTGAAATCACTTTGACCCCCAGAAATCAGAAAACAGAAAAGAGAAAATAGAAATTAGGTAAAACCATCGTCCTGAAGAAGACGAAAATCAAAATTCGGAACTCGAAAATCGCGAACCGAAAATCAGAAACCTGAAACCTGAAACCTGCTACCTACCGCCTGCTTTCTCGCGGCGGCGACCAATTCGTGAAACAACGATTGCGCGAGGGCATCGGCGGTCATGCGCTCGGGGTGCCACTGGACGCCGAGAATCCAGGAGCCGGCGGCGAGTTCGACGGCTTCGATGACGCCGTCGGGTGCGCGGGCAACGACGCGAAGTTCGCGGCCGAGGCGGTCGAGCGATTGATGGTGCGAACTATTTACGCGAGCTTGCGGTACGCCGACAAGCTGTGCGAGGCGCGAGCCGGGCTCAATGGCGACGTCGTGATGCGGTTCGGGGGCGCCGCTGGCGCGGCCCGGCCAAGCGTGCTGCAAATCACTTTTGAGCACAGCGGAAATGTCCTGCACGAGCGAGCCGCCGAGATAGACGTTGAGCGACTGCACGCCGTAACAAATGGCCAGCACGGGCTTGCCGGCGGAGAAGGCGGAGTCGAGCAGAGCGAAATCGGTCTTCTCGCGGAAGGGATCGGATTCGCCGCAGGCGGCGTGGCGCTCGGCGTGGTACCAGGAGGGGTCCACGTCCGCGGGGCTGCCGGTGAGCAGAATGGCGTCGAAGGCGGCAGCCCGTGCGGCGAGTTTTTCAGGAGGGAGACGAAGCGAAACCTCCTCGGCGCGGCCGCCGGCAGCCTGGACGGCGCGCAAATAGGGTTCAATCTTGGCGCGCGCGGCGGGGTCGTCCTCTTCCTTCAGCGAGCGAAATGGAACGCCAATCAGGGGACGAGAGTCGGTGGACATAGAAGTTACATCGTAACAGAAGAAGGAGGAAGGGAGAAAAATGGCGAGAGATGAGTGGCCCTTCGCGTTCGCTCCCTTCGCATTCGCTCTGGGCAAGCTGGGCAGGCCCTTCGCTTTCGCTCCCTTCGCATTCGCTCTGGGCAAGCTGGGCAAGCGAGAGGCGAGAAGATACACCCCCCTCCCCCCATTCAATCGAAATCCGCAACGGCTTGAAACAAAAGACGTTAAGGGATTTGATACATATTGAATCAAATGGGCATCTCCAAGCGCGACAAAGAGATGCGGATTCGGTTGATTTTGGGGGCGCGCGCCTGACTTGGTTGTGTGCGATTTTTGATGGCGACAGACCCCTCCCCCCGGTGTTATCGAATGACGTAAGCGCAAGAAGCCAAAAGAGTTGTGCGTTTTGATACAATTCGTAACAGAACGTGGAAGTACTGTAGTTTCAACAGATAGAGGATTCGATAACTTTTTCACTCTGCAGGACATGGGGCACGAGTCTTCAGTTCTCAGTGTTCAGTTGGCAGTGCAGCCGCCGAACCCTGTCGCTGCATATAACTAATAGTTGCATCATGGCAATACAATATTAGCAGGTAGACGATGGATAGTCAAGGGGAAAAACGAGTGGAAATGACCGGCAAGCCGGCGGCGTAACAGTCCATCAGCGGGTGCGTTCGGTGAGCCAAATTTTGTGATTCTTTTTCATCTGGTCAATGTGGCCGTGAATGTGGCGGGAATAGATTTCCAGCCAGCGGTCGAAAGTGTAGTTGGCGTGCTCGGGATGAAGCGCGGTGCGGGACCACACGTCGTCGGGAAGATTGCGGATGAGCGCGGCGGTCATTTTGCGGACCAGATGGACGAGGGCTACGGCGTCGTCGGGGTTTTGCGAGTGGTAGTCGAGCTTCTGCGCCCAGACGTCCTGATTGTAGGCCATGACGGGCTGGCCGGGCTCGGCGAGAAAACGGCGCGCGCGGAGATAGGCGTTGCTCTCGCTATCGGCGAGATGCACGAGAATTTCGTGGATGCTCCAGCGGTTGCGCGCGGGCTTCCATTGCCACATCTCGCGCGGGAGTTGCTTCAGGGCGTCTTCGAGCAGCGCGGGGCCGGCGATATAGGCGTCGATTTTTTCCTTGCGTTCGGCGGGGGTCATGCATTCCTCCTTTCAAGGGAAGGCATATCGTAGCATGGAGGAGCGAGGGTGTAGGGTTTTGGGTTTAGGGTGTAGAAAAACGGAGGAATGAGGAAGGAGGAAGAGAAAGAAAAGAAGCACCGCAGAGAAACGCCGAGGAAGAAAGGAACCATTGCAGAGTGAAAGAGCATCGTAGAATGAGAAAAGCGCGACAGCGCTGGGGAGAAACAGGCAGGAATTCAAGTGCACGGAGAGTGGCGGAAACGATGCGATTGAGTGAAGTACTGAAAATGAAAAGCGCGCGGTGGGTGGCGGTGCTGATTCCGCTGCTGGCGGGAGCGCTCGCGCTTGGCGCACAGCTCGCTCCGGGGGACGGAATTCCTCCGCAAGCGGAGGAGTCGCTGCGCGCCGTGACGGAATGGGTACGCAACCCATCGGCGGTACGCGGCAACTACGAGTACGCAATGACCGCGCGGCTGCGGCTGCTGATTTTCTGGGTGACGCGGCACGACGTGGGCGGGGGCACGATACGTCGCGGGGCGATGCGCGAGGATCCGCAGCGGGAATTGATCTCGCTGCTGATCGGGTCGGACCCCGCGAAGGCAAGAAAAATCAACCGCTGGGGCGTGGCCCTGGAAGTCGTGCGCCGCGCGGAGGACGAGTCGCGCACGCCGGAAACCAGCGTGTTCTTCGGTTTTATGACGCGGGCCAAGGCGGAGGAAACGTCGGAAGAAACGAAAGCGCGGATGGAGAAAGAAAAAACATCCAAAGAATTCGAGTACCAGGCGTTGATTGCGCGGCTGGACCGCGAACAGGGCGTGGCCAAGACGGTGCCGTTTGCCACGGAAAAAGAGCTGGACATCTACCAGTTTGTGCCGATGAAGGAAAAAGTGTTTGCGGAACTGGACGGCGGCACGGGCAAATTCCGCGAAACGCCCGCGGCCATGCGGCAAAAGTGCGCGCGCGTGAGCGGGTTCCTGGCGTCGGTGGCAGAACTGGTGGACCGGGCACTGGAGCGCGGCGTGAAGAAAGACGAAGTCTGCTACATCCACTATGGCGAGCTGTACTCGCTGAAATTGACCGGCGCGCGAGCGGTACCGCAAAAAACAGTGAAATTCGAAATGAAAGCCGATTCGAAAATTGTTGAGCACGCCTACAAGGACCTTCTCGAAACCGATTTCCAGGTCGTGAACCACCAGACCGGGAAGAAGACCGAATTCAGCCTGCTGATGGCGACGCAGGGGCGCTTGCGCGGCGCGCCGGTACAGATTACTTACCAGCCGAATTGGTGGATCCAAATCGTCCTGAACATGAAGCCGGAGGAATCGACGAATTGACTCAGAGGTCAGAACACAGCGGAAGATTCGTCGAAGTCGGCGGCGATGATGTCGCGGACTTGGGCGCAGAGAGCGCCGGCGGAGTGGGAGTGCATGCCGTCGGTGGAGACAGGCGGGTGGAGAATCAATTCCACGCGGCCGGGATGAACGTGGAAGGAATTCATCTTCAGCACGGCGCGGGTGCCGTTGAGCGTGACGGGAATCACCGGCACGCCGGCTTTGATGGCCAGCAAAAATGTGCCGGCCTTGAATTCCTTGAAATGGCCGTCCGGCGAGCGGCCACCCTCGGGAAAAACAAAAACGCTGGTGCCTTCGCGGACGTGCGTGGCCGCCTCCAGCAGACTGCGCGCGGCGCGGCGCGGGTTGTCGCGGGCGATGGGCATGTGGCCGGAACGGCGCAGGTGCCAGCCAAGAAACGGAATGTGAAAAAGCGTGGCCTTGGCCATGATGCGGAAATTCGCGGGGAGAAAAGCGAAGGCCACAGGAATATCGAAATAGCTCTGATGATTGGCGGCAAAAATGTACGTGCGGCCGGGTTGGAGATGCTCGGTGCCGCGGACGGTGACACGCGCGCCGGCCAGGAGCAGAAGCGTGCGCGCCCAGCCGCGGGCGCAAAGATGCTGGATGCGTCCGGTGGAATCGAAAGCGGAAACGAGTAGGGAGAAAGTGCCCCAGATCACCGTGGAAACGTAAACCAGCGGCACAGTGACGGCCAGCGATCGGAAATGGCTGAGCGCGCGCAGAAGGGGAGGCATTGTCAGGAGGCGCTCCGCAGAACGTGATTGGGTTCGCGGATTCGTGCGGCCCAGTAGCGGCGGAGGTCGCCGGCAAGATAGAGCGAGCCGGTGGCGAACACGGCGTCCTCGGGAGCGGCGCGTGCAATGGCGTGCTCGAGGGCCTCGGCGGGATCGGGAACGACTGCGAGGCGGCCAGAAGAAACGAAGTGGCCGGCGATGCGAGCAAGCTCCGCGGCAGTGATGGCGCGAGTTTGGCGCGGCTCGGTGAGCGTGACGCTGGCGGCGTGAGGAAACAGCAGGCCGGCGATTTCGTCCACAGCTTTGTCGCGCATGGCGCCGTACACGAGATGAATGCGGCGACCGGAGAAATTTTCTTCCCAAAATTCAAGCAGGGCGCGGGCACCGGCGGGGTTGTGCGTGCCGTCGAGAAAGATGGAAGGATTCTGCTGCACAAGCTCGAGGCGTCCGGGCCAATGCGTTGCAGCGATGCCGCGAGAGATGGCGTCGTCGTCCATGGGAAAACCGCGCTCGGCGAGAAGGCGCGCAGCGGCCAGAGCGGTGAGCGCATTGCGGATTTGATAGCGGCCGGGGAACGGGAGCGAGAGTGCAATACGATGGTGCGCGCGCGCGGGCAAGACATCGGCGCGGTAGCAGCCGCTATCGGAGCGGAGATTTTCGACGCCGTAAGCGGAGTCCACTTCGAGGAGGCGGGCGTCGAGCTCGGCGCAGCGGCGGGCGATAACGGCGCGAGCTTCGGGGCGCTCGGCGCTGGAGACAACCCACGCGCCGGGCTTGATGATGCCGGCTTTTTCGGCGGCGATTTCCTCGATGCTGTGGCCGAGAAAACTTTCGTGGTCGAAATCAATCTGGGTGATGACGGCGACCTCGGGCGTAACGATGTTGGTGGAGTCGAGGCGGCCGCCCATGCCCACTTCGTAGATGGCGAAGTCCACGGGCGCAGGCTGCGGTGCAGAAAATGCAGATCCTTCACTTTGCTCGGGATGACAACCAAGCGCGAAATGGTCGAAGGCCATGGCGGTGAGGCACTCGAAGTACGTGGGGTGCGCGGCGAGCGAGCCGGAAGCGAGCAGAACTTCGATAAACGCGTGGACGCGGGAAAACGCGGCGGCGAAATCGGCGTTAGAGATATCTTCGCCGGCAACGCGGATGCGTTCGTTAATGCGCACAAGGTGCGGCGAAGTGTAGAGTCCGGTGCGCAATCCTCCCACGCGAAGGATGGACTCGAGCATCGCCGCGGTGGAGCCTTTGCCGTTGGTGCCGGCGATATGCACGCAGGGGCAGACGCGGTGCGGGTTGTTGAGGCGGTCGGCGAGGATGGAGATGTTGCGCAGATCGAATTTGTGCGCCGCGGCGCCCGCCGTGCCGCCCAAAGCAGGCTGGCGCGGCGCGGCCAGCTCGCGGCCGAGCGAAAGTAAATAGCGGACTGAGTCCTCATAGTTCATGGAACAGCCAATTCTAACGCACCCAGCGCGGAAATCAGGGAAAACCATCTTTCATGAGTCAGGGCTTTAGAGAAAACTTTCGCGGCGCAACGACGGCGCCGCGGGGAAGATAAAGCGCCTTCGGCAGAGTGGAAGGCGCTGCGCGCCTTCTTTTTTTGTCGGAGCTGAAGCATCGACCCCCACCTTGGAATTCAGGCCAAGAAGAAGTCGAGGGATTTGGAGATGTAGTTCTTGAGGTCGCGGCGGTGAACGACGGCGTCGAGGAAGCCGTGCTGGAGAAGGAATTCGGAGCGCTGGAAGCCGTCAGGGAGTTTCTGGCGGATGGTCTGCTCGATGACGCGCGGGCCGGCGAAGCCGATGAGCGCGCCGGGCTCGGCGATGTTGAGGTCGCCCAGCATGGCGTAGCTGGCGGTGACGCCGCCGGTGGTGGGGTCGGTGAGCACGGAGATGTAAGGGAGCTTGGCGTCGTCGAGGAGAGCCAGCGCGGCGGAAATTTTTGCGAGCTGCATCAAGCTGATGGTGCCTTCCATCATGCGCGCGCCGCCGGAACAGGAAACGATGACCAGCGGAAGCTGTTTTTTCAAGCACAACTCGATAGCGCGGGTAACTTTTTCGCCGACGACGGCGCCCATCGAGCCGCCGATGAAAGCGAACTCCATGGAGCAGCAGATGAGCGGGCGGCCGTTGAGGCGGCCTTCGGCGGTGAGAATGGCGTCGGCCATGCCGAGTTTTTTCTGCGTGTCTTTCAGCCGAGACTTGTAGGGCTTGGTGTCCACGAAGCCGAGCGGGTCGTTGGACGCAAGGGCGGCGTCGTGCTCGGTCCAGGCCGCGTCGTCGAGGAGCATTTCGAGGCGGCGAGCGGCGTTGAGCTTGAAGTGATGCTCACACTTGGGGCAGACCTGCCAATTGGACTCGAGGTCTTTCTTCCAGAGAATCGCGCCACAAGCTTCGCACTTGAGCCACATGCCCTCGGTGCGCACGCGGCGCTCGTCGGGCGGGACAGCAGAGTCGATCGATTTTTTTTCGCGCTTGAACCAGGCCATGTGAATTCAGAAATCAGAAATTAGAAATCAGAAAATAGGAAAACCAAACTCGAAAACCTGATACCAGATGCCCGACACCTGAAACCTAGTAATCGATGCCGCGCTGGGCGAGAATGCCTTTGGTGTACGGGTGCTTGACCTCTTTCATTTCCGTGACGAGGTCGGCAATCTCCACCAGCCGGGGATGCGCGTTGCGCCCGGTACAAATCACATGCACGCGCTCGGGACGCTTGGAGAGCGCATCGGCCACTTTCTCCGCATCCAACATTTTATAGCTGATGACGTAATTAATCTCGTCGAGAATCACGAGGTCGTACTTATCACTCACGATCTGCGCGCGGGCGAATTCCCAGGCCTCTTCGCAGAGGCGGAGGTCTTCAGGGTCGGTCTCCGCGCCACCGACCTTGACGAAGCCGCGGCCCATGACGCGAATTTCGAATTTGTCGTCGCCGAGCAGCTTGGCGGTGTCCAGCTCGCCGTAGTGCCACGAGCCTTTGATGAACTGCACCATGAGCACGCGCAGGCCCTGTCCCACGGCGCGGAAGGCGGTGCCCAGCGCGCAGGTGGTCTTGCCCTTGCCGGGGCCGGTATAGATGATGAGAAGTCCTTTTCCTTCGGGCATGGGAGTAGTGGCTAGTGACTAGCGAATAGTGACTAGCGGGAACCAGAATAGTGAAGGGGAGGAAAGGAAAGGTCAAGTGCACCCGAGGCAACGAGTCGAAAGGCCGAGGAATTGGAGTGACGCAAGATTCGTGCGCTGCAGGCGAGACGTGAGAAGATAAAGGGCTGTGTGCCGCGCCCGCACGGGAGAGAAGTATGGCCACGCTGCAAGCGTTGGTGGAGGATTTTCTAGCGCAGAAACGGATCGCCGTCGTAGGAGTTTCGCGATCGGACAAAATGGCGCCTGCAAACGCAATCTGGAAGAAGCTGCAAGGCGCCGGGTACGAAGCATTCGCAGTCAACCCGCAGACGGATGAAATTGACGGGCAACCGTGCCACCGAAGTTTGGGTGCAATTCCGTCCGGCGTGGATGGCGTGGTATTTGCAGCGCCGCCAGGCGCGGCCGAGGAAGTGGTCCGCGAGTGCGCGCGGCTGGGCATTCACCGGTTTTGGATGCACCGCTCGATGGGAACCGGGAGTGTTTCCCCGTCGGCGGCGGAATTGGCAAGGCAGAATAACATCGCGGTGATCGCGGGCGCCTGCCCGATGATGTACGTGCCGCCGGTGGACATCGCGCACAAATGTTTCAAATTCGTGCTGCGCATCACCGGCGGGCTGCCAAAAACACAATAATTCTGCGCTTATCCTCGTAGAAGCTTCCCCGCGCACTGCGCCATCTGCATCACGGATTCGGCGGCGCTTCGCAGAGCGAGGTGACCTGGCCCGCTTGAGAAGGCGGGAAGAGCAGAACCACGCGGCGATTGCGCTCGCTGGCGGCCTGCGTATCTTCCACCGGCTCGCGCTCGCCTTTGCCGATGACGGCATCGCCCAGTTTATCCATGGCGTCCTGCCGAGCGGCTGCGGCGCGGCCGGTGGGCGGCTGCTTGGCTTCGAGAAGCTGGCGCACCGTGGCCAAGCGGGCCTGAAGGAGGTCGCGCGCGGCGAGGTCCTGCGTGTGGAGCATGGCTTCCTCGAGGAAATAGCGGTAAACGGCAAGAGCGCGCTGCTCGGAGAGCCACTGGTTGTAGTTGTCGTCGCCGACGCGGTCGGTGTGACCCTCGTAGCGCACATTCGCCTCAGCGAAAAGCAGCAAGCGCAGCACGGCGAGCTTGGAGAGGTTTTCGCGCGCCGCCGGGCGAAGCTCGAAACTCCCAAAGTCGAAGAGAATGTCCGAGGAGAGAGTCAGCACCAGATTGCCGCCTTGCTGCGTGAGCGAGCCGAGAGCGCCCAACTGGCGGCGGAGCTCGCCGCAAATCTTTTCGCGGTCTTCGCGGAGGCGGGCATTCTGCTCACCGGCCTGCTTGAGGGCCTGCTCGAGTTCGCCGATTCGACGGTTCAGCTCGAGGATTTTGGCTTCGGCGGCACTGCTGGCGCCGCGCTCGCGCGCCAGCTCCGCTTCGAGCTGTTGCACGCGATTGCGGAGGTCGGCAAGCTGCTTTTCGCAACTTTCCTTGAGGGCGGCATTTTCCGCGGTGAGACGCGCCACCTGCTGGCGCAACAATTCGGCTTCGGCGCGCAGGGCTTCGAGGTCGCGCTCGAGGTGGCGAACGTGCAGCCCGCCGACGGCGCCGAGCGCCAGGGCGCGAGCGTTTTCCGCAATCTGCGCAGCAGTGCGCGCGAACTGTACGGTCTCGCTTCGCCGCGCGGGATCTTTCATCGCGGCTTCCGACTCCTGCAGGAATTTGCGGGCCTGCGCAAGCGTCTGGCGGGTGCGCTCTTCATCGGGCAGCAGGGCGGCGCCTGGCGGCGTGGGCTCGGCCAGGATGCCGGACTTGGCGGCCAGCTCGACGGCTTTGCGTGCCTGCAGCAATTCATTGGGCGTGGAGTTGTCGATGGCGGCGGGAGAAGTGTCGTACTGCGAGTAGTAAGTGTAGTAAAGCAACTTGCCGGGGACGGGCAGAGCCTTGTTGCTGGTGACGGCGTTTTCCTGGTTGATGCTGTAGAGCACGACCACCGGGCTGGGATCGTTGACGGCGTAATCGGGCTCGGCGGTGACCATCAGCCAGAAAGTCTGGAAGGGCGTGGTGACGTTGATGCTGACGGGGCCTGTGGCATCGAAAGTGATCTCGCCGAGATTCATCGCCGCGCCGTCCACGGTGACGGCCCACAGCACGTAGGTGTGGAAATCCTTGCCGAAGCGGCGGGCCAGCTCGAGGCCGCGGATCGCGCCGCGGTTGATGTCAATTTCGGAGAAGCCGGGGCGGCTGCCGATCTTCATCTGCGTGGAGGCCTGCGGCATGAGCTTCGTGCCGCGCATTTCCACCTCGGTGGAGCCGGAAAGATGGCGGAAGCCCAGAATTTGCCCGCCGGGCTCTTTCACTTCGACCGCTTGCAGCGTGGGAGAAGGCGGAGCGGTTTTCTGCGCCTGCGCGCAAGCGTCTTCCGGCGCCAGCCAAATCCCAAGCGCGAGAGCAAGCACGGTCAAGCGGGCGATTTTTGACATACGGATTCTCCTCGCAGCGCACGGCGGCAACACAGGCAAAACTCCGGCGCGCTCGAATTCGAGCGGGGCTGGAAACTCCATTCTAACGGATGCGGGGCGTCCGCGCGCGAATCGAAGCAGCGAATGTGCTCATTTGGAATACGGATGGCCGGAGAGGATGGTAAAGGCGCGGTAGAGCTGCTCGGCAAGGACGACGCGGGCGAATTCGTGAGGCATGGTGAGAGTAGAAAGCGAAAGTTTCATGTGCGCCTGGGCGCGGAGGTTTTCGGGAAAACCTTCGGCGTCGCCGCAGAGGAAAACGAGCTCGCGGGCGCCGCGGTCGCGGAGGTCGCCGAGCCAGCGAGCAAATTGCGCGGACGTGAGCTGCTTGCCGGCAGCGTCGAGAAGGATGAGGGTGGCTGCGGGGTCGAGCTTGAGGTTGCGGAGGGCGGCGGGAGAAGCGTCGCGAAGCTCGGTAGTGTTAACGGCGCAATAGTGGCGGATGCGAAAGAGATAGTCGTCGAGCAAGGCGCGGACTTCGGGGCGACGAGTTTTGCCGAGAAGTAGAAGGCGAATCTTCATCCGATTAGCCCAACCCGTATTTTTTGCGTTTTTCCAAGAGAGTTTTACGGGAGATGCCGAGGATTTCGGCGGACTTGGCAATTTTGAAATGCGTGGCTTCCAAAGTGGCGACAATGGCCTCGCGCTCGATGGCTTCCAGAGAACGCAGAGCGGCGGCTCCGGAAGGCGCGGCGGCGCGAATATGTTCGGAAAAATGTTCGGGGCGGAGGATGGCGTCTGTGGAAAAAACTAAAGCGCGCTCGATAGAATTTTTTAGTTCGCGGACGTTGCCGGGCCAAGAATAGGTTTCCATCATGCGGCGGGCAGCGGCATCCAGAGCGATGCCCACGCGGGCGTGCACCGCGGCGAGGCGGGAGAGCAATTCATCGGCCAGCGGGAGAATGTCCGCAGGGCGCTGGCGAAGCGGCGGCACAGCGATGGTGAAAACATTCAAGCGGTGGAAGAGGTCTTCGCGGAAGGTTCCGGCGGCGACGAGGCGTTGGAGGTCAGCGTTGGTGAGCGTGATGAGGCGCGCGTCAATGCGCAGCGTGTCGGTGCCGCCGAGGCGCTGGAAGGTGCGCTCCTCGATTACACGAAGGAGCTTGGACTGGATGGACGGAGCAAGCGCGGCGACTTCGTCGAGGACGATGGTACCGCCGCGGGCGAGCTCCAGGCGGCCGAGCTTGCGCTCGACCGCGCCGGTGAAGGCGCCCTTCTCGTGTCCGAACAACTCGGACTCGACGAGCTCCGGCGGAAGGCTGGCACAGTCAATCTTCAGATAGGGAGCATCGCGGCGCGGGCTGGACTCGTGGATGAGGCGCGCGAGCTGGTCCTTGCCGCTACCGCTTTCGCCGGTGACGAGCACAGTGGTGGAGGTGGCGGCGACTTTGGTGGCGAGGTCGAGGACGCGGCGGGAAGCAGCGTCGCGGGCCAGCCAGGCGATGCGCGGCGGCGTGCTCATGACGAGGCGGCGGCTCCGGAGTCCGACAGTTGAACGCGTGGGGCGGCGCGCCACAGGCGCTCGAGGTCGTAATGAAGGCGCGCGCGCTCGGCAAAGACGTGTACGACAAACGAGCCGTAGTCGAGCAGGACCCAATCGGCGGAGCGGCGGTCGCCTTCGCGACGGGCATGGCGAATTCCCATCTGAGCGAGCTGCTCCTCAATGGCGTCGCCGATGGCGCGGATCTGCGGATGGCTGAAACCCGTGCAGATGAGGAAGTAGTCGGTGAAAGCGCCGAGCTTGCGGAGATCGAAGAGAGCGACGTCCTGAGCTTGCTTGCTGCGAGCGGCCTCCACGGCGCAGCGGAGTTCAGGACGCAGAGAGTGTGCCATCACAGGTAAAGGCCCTGGCTGAGAATGTATTCCTCCACGGCTACGGGCACAAGCCCATGAATGGGCCGGCGAAGGCGGCGGCGACGTCGCACCTCGGAAGAGGAGACACGGCTCGCGACGCTGTCGAGCAAATGCACGTCCGTCCTGCGGAGATGAATCACGCGCGAGGATTGCGGCGCGGAAGGCTTGAGCAGTTCCGACGGAATTACGCGGCGAAGCGACTCCATGCGAAAACCGGGACGACTGGCGACAATGAAGTTGCAGGCGGCGAGCAGCGCCTGATAGTTGCGCCACGTGGGAATTTCGAGAAAGGAGTCCACGCCGAGGAGAAAAAAAAGCCGGTCGCGCGGATGACATTGGCGGCGAAAACTTTGAACCGTGTCGAGCGAATAGTGGATGCTGCGGCCCGAGAAATCATCGCCGGCTTCAGCGAGCGAGGGAACGAAGTGGGCGTGTCCGGCACAGGCCAGCGCGGTCATGGCGAAACGATGCGCGAAGGGCGCCGCGTCCTGCTTGAGCTTGTGCGGTGGACGGCCGGCGACGACAAAATGAATTTCGTCGAGATGAAAGCGGCGCTGCGCGGCGCGCGCGACCGCCAGATGGCCGAGGTGAATGGGATCGAACGAGCCGCCGTAGAGGGCGATGTTGCGCGGGCGAGCGGAAGCGCGATGGGCGGAGGCGGTGGTCAACGATCCTCCGCGGGGGCGGATGCAGCTTCGGCGTCCACAGGCTCCGTGGCGGGAGCCAGACGCGCGAGCGCGTCGGCCATGGCGCGAACGAGCGTGTCCACGCCGTCGCCGGTGGCGGCGGAGATGGCGAAGAACTGAAACGAGTTTGTGGCGCAAAATTCTTGCAGCGCTTCGAGGCGCTCGCGATGGGAGGTGGCGTCGAGTTTGGTGGCGACGACGAGAAAAGGTTTATCGGCGAGGGCGTCGCTGGAGGCGCGAAGCTCGCCGCGAATGACTTCGAAGTCGTGCAGGGGATCGCGGTCATTGAAATCGCTGGTGTCCACCAGGTGCGCGAGCAAGCGGGTGCGCTCGATGTGGCGCAGAAAGCGGATGCCGAGGCCGGCACCGTCGTGGGCGCCCTCGATCAGGCCGGGGAGATCGGCAACGACGAAGGTGCGCCCGGCGTCAGCGGAGACGACGCCGAGCTGCGGCTCCAGCGTAGTGAAAGGATAGTCGGCGATTTTGGGACGCGCGGCGGAGATGCGCGAAATGAGCGTCGATTTTCCGGCGTTGGGAAATCCGATGAGACCGACGTCGGCGAGAAGCTTGAGTTCCAAACGCAGGTGGCGCTCTTCGCCGGGATGACCTTCCTCGAATTCGCGCGGGGCCTGATGCCAGGGCTTGGCGAAGTGGCCGTTGCCGCGGCCGCCGTTCCCGCCACGCGCAATCACGAAACGCTGGCCGGGGGCGGCGAGGTCCACGAGTTGTTCGCCGGATTCTTGGTCGTAGACAACCGTGCCGACGGGCACTGTGACGAGCATGTCCTTGCCGGAGCGACCGTGCTTGTTGGAGCCCTGGCCGGGACGCCCGAGCTCGGCGCGATATTCGGGGTTGTAGCGGAAGCGCAGCAGGGTGTTGTCGTTGGGATTCGCTTCGAGGATGACGCTGCCGCCATCGCCGCCGTCACCGCCGCTGGGGCCGCCGCGCGGAACGTACTTCTCCCGGCGGAAGGCAACGCAACCGTTGCCGCCGTCGCCGGCCTTGACGATGATTTTGGCTTCGTCGACAAACATAGAAGACAGAAAAGAGAAAACAGAAAATAGAAAATCGAAAACCTAGGTCACCTGCGCCTTGAAAGGATACGACGGGGAGCGGAGAAAGACAAAGGAACGCAGACTCAGAAGGGGGAGTCGGGGAGGGTGATGGCGGGGCGGCGGGCGCGGTCGAAGGCGTCGAGATAGAGGAGGCACATGGCGATGCCGGCGGCGCCCTGCATGTAGCCGGTCTGGGCGAAAAGCAAATTGGGGTTGAGGCGATGCTCGGCGTGAACCCACTTCAGCGTAAATGTTGCGCCGCTGCCTTCGCGTGTGGCGCGAGAGAGGATATTGGCAGCGACACGCCGGGCGAAAGCGAGGTACTCGGGGTCGCGAGTGAGGCGGTGAAGCGAGAGAAAAAACTCGACCACGCCGGCGGAGCCGCAGCATTGGCCGACATTATTCCAAAAACCCAGCGTTTGTTTTTCAGGGATGCCGCTCACGAGGATGCCGCGAGCACCTTGCTTCACCAACTCCATCCATTTGCGGTCGCCGGTGACTTGAAAGAGGCGGTAGAAAAGCCGCGCAGTGCCGGCGGGGCCGTGGCACCAGCCGAGATAGTAGATGTCCTTGGCGAAGGGCTCGTTTTGGAAGATGAGACAGATGCCGCCCTCGGTGACGGCGATGGAAAGCAGATAGCGCGCGCCGGCCAGAGCCGCGTCGAGGAATTTCTTCTGCCGCGTTTCCTGATAAAGCGTGGCGAGGAAATAAGCGACGCCGGCCGTGCCGTGGGAGAAATTGGGCATCAAGCGGGCGAACGTGGGGTCCATGGCCCACTTGAGTCCGCCGTTTTCCGGACGGCCCAACTCGATGAGTCGCAGGCCAGCCTGCACGGCGAGGTCTTTGGCGGATTTGTCGTTGAGCACGCGCGCGGCGTAAAGGAGAAAGAGGCCCGTGCCGGCGGAACCGAAAATGATGTCGGTTTTGTCGCTCCACTCGATGCCGGCGCCGATTTTTTTCGCGCGCTGGCGAAAGAGTTCGAGGCAGCGGAGCGCGCCCTGACGAAAAGCAGGATCCTTCGTGGCCTTATAAGTCTCGATGATCGCAAAGGAGATGCCCGCCAGGCCGGTGTAGAGGCCGGGGTCGTTTTCATTTTCAATGTGCGCCAGAAGGGAGGTAGCGCCGGAGCGGGCGGCGTCGAGAAAAGCCGCATCCCTCGTGGCGTGATAAGCCTCGAGATAGAACAGCACGATTCCGGGCATGCCGGTGTAGAGGTTGTAGCTGAGGGATTTGGGGTCGCGAGGGTCAGCGGGCCACAGCGTGCCGGCACCAGAGTGCTGCGCGGAAGCTCGGATCCAGCGCTCGGCGGCGAGTGCGGCATCGAGATATTCGCGGGAAGCGGGGCTGCGGGGGAGTGCAGCGGGCGCGACGAAAGAAATCACGAGCAATGCAGCCAGGAAAGATGCCCACTGCGATTTGTGAACAGGCGAGCGCATGGCCGAGAATTCTCGAGGAAGAATATGCCCGGCGGAAGCCCTGCGCTACAAAAAAATCGGCGCCCCATTGGATGGGACGCCGAAAAACTGAACACAAGAGAGATCCTTCGCTCCGCTCAGGATGACAGATGGCAGTAGGCGTTACGCCTTGGCGGCGTTTTCGGCGGGGAGGACGCTGATGAAACGGCCCATGCGGCCTTTGTCTTCGAAATGCACGATGCCGGTGATGAGAGCGAAAAGCGTGTCGTCCTTGCCGCGGCCGACGTTGAGGCCGGGCTTGCGCTTGGTGCCGCGCTGGCGCAGTAGGATGGTGCCGGCGTTGACGAGCTGGCCGCCGAAGCGCTTGGTGCCAAGGCGCTGACCCTGGGAGTCGCGCCCGTTGGTAGATGAACCGCCACCTTTTTTGTGTGCCATTGTAAAAACCTCAAAGGACGAAAATCGAAAACCGGAATCCCCGCCTCTGAAGAGGCGTGCTACAGATTGATGTCTTTGACCTCGACGGCGGTGTAGTTCTGCCGGTGGCCGCGGGTAATCTTGTACTGGTTGGTCTTTTTGTATTTCATGACCATTTCTTTGGCGTGGCGGCCGTGCTCGACGATTTTGCCGGTAACCGTGGCGCCGGAGAGGGTCTTTCCGGCGAGCATCTTGTCGTCGTCGGTGCGGACGGCCAGAACGTCGTCAAAAGTGACTTTGCCGCCGACCTTTCCGGCCAGGGTCTCGACCTTGATGGTTTCTCCGGGGGCTACGCGATACTGCTTCCCCCCACTACGAATGACGGCGTACATGCTGCCTCCGAATGCAAAAGACAAACTCAAATTATACGGGCAGACGTGAAAGGCGTCAATCAAAACCGCATGTAAAGGGTTGAAGGTTTATAGGTTAAAAGGAGGGAGCCGTCGAGCGCGGCCGCGAAGAAAAAGCGTTCGCCCTAGCTTCGCCGCTGGTTGGCTGGGGGTTGAGGGAATTGAGCCAGGTGGTACGGGGGTACCATTGCCGGGGGCAAGTTAGTTCTAGTATCTATGGCATCACTGGAGCGGGGTTTGGCCTCTCTCCGCTGGGAAAATGAACAGCAACAACCGCACAGCCGCCGCCCGATCCTTCTTACGTAGCCTGAACATTTTATTGAAGTTCACCCGTCTTTATGGGTTTGCCCACGTGCGCACAGACGCGCAATTCAAGACGGCATGGAGCGATCTTCAAAACACGCTGGCGATGGATAGCGGTACGGGACTCCTGCTGGGTGTGTCCGGCACAAAACTCCTTCTGGACGGAGTGCCGGTGGAAGGAACGCCGGCAGAGCGGAGCTTCGCGGAACTGTTGGGCCGGGCAGGGCTGGCGAGCATTGCGTTTGCGCCGCGGGTCACGTCCGAGGAGCTGGCAGAGTTTGTGAAGGCGTTTGCGCTGGCGGGCACGAAGCCAGGAGGGCTCGCCGCACAACTGAAGGAAGCGCTGGGAGAGAAAACAAACGCCGGAATCCGCCTGAACGAGATTCGCTTTGTGGCGGAAGACGCGGCGAATGCCAAGAGCGGGCTGGCCGGGCAGATCGCGGCGCAAGTGCTTTCTGTCGATGCCGGGCCCATGCGCGAATGGCTGAATGACCCGCAAAAACTGCTACAGATGATTGTTGCGGCGGAAGGCGTGGAAGGCGGAAGAGGCTCAGCGGGCAGCGGCAGCGGAGCAGGCAACGGCGCGAGCCTTGCGAATAGCGGAAGCTGCGCGGAAACCGGCGGAGAAATCGGTGCGGGCGCAGCGCCACAGGACCGCGGAAGTGGGCCCGGCGCTGGCATGGCTCTCGAAGAGGACGTCGCCAACCTGGTGCGACTGCTTTCCAGCATCCACCACGCGAGCCAGCAGCCGGGTGGCAATCTGCATGCGGAATCACTGAAACACGAGTTCACGGAACTTCCGATGAACGCGCAGGAAATGTTGCGACAGGCGCTGGCCAGCCTGCCCGCCGCGGCGGGCGACGCGAAGACGGATGGTAGCGCGCTGCTGAAACTGGCAGAGCACATGGCCATTCGCTTCGCGCTGCGTCGGTTTGAGAGCGGGGAAGTGAAAGTGAACGCGGTGCGGAAGATGATGGACCGCATGGGCGCGGAAATCGAGCACCTGCGAAAAATTCTGACGGCGCACGAAGAAAAGATGGGCAAGTCCGGGATCCTGGTGGAATCGCATGCGGATATCCTGGACCGACAATTTTGGGCGGCGGTGCCGGAAAGCGGGAAGCGCGCAGTCCTCCTCTCGGCGGAAGCCTACTGCGTACCGCCGCGCAACGTGCGGCAGCATGTGACCCAACTGGTGGAGCAGGGCCGGCTGAGCGAAGCGGTAAATATCCTGGTGAACTACGCGGGGTGCGTGCAGAGCGTGGACCCGGACGCGCGGCGGCGCACGGCCATTGGCCTGAGCGAGCTGGCGGAGCTCTACGCAAAGACGGCGCAAGACCTGCTCAGCCAGGCGCTGCGGCAAGTTGGCGAGCAAGTGTCCGTGGAAGAAGACAAGGAAATGCAGGCGCTGCTGGGCGCGGCATTCGCGCGGCTGAGCCAGGAGGCCAGCACGCGAAGAAACTTCGCAGCTCTGCGGCAGGCGTTGGACAGCTTGGCGCGCGTGGAAGTGCGGCGCAGCGCACTGGCGGAGAGCCTGCGGCCACGGCTCGGCGTGGAGAATCGCCTGGGCGAGTTTATGGAAGAAGCGCTGCGGGGAAGCTGTCCCGCGGAACTGATGAATGTGCTGAAGCGGGTGCCGCGCGCGGCGGCGGAACATGCGTCGGCGCGGTTCAGCCGCTCGGAGAAACGCGAGGAGTGCCGGCGGCTGTCAAAACTCGTGCAGGAGATTGGCACGGAAGCAGTGGCGCACCTGCGGCGGATGCTGCACGAGCGTCCGGCGGCGGAAGCAGTGACGGCCACGGGTCTGTTGAGCGAACTGGATGTGCCGGCGCTGGAAGAAGAACTGCTTGAACGGCTGCCCGGTTGGGACCGCGCGTACCACGACGCGGTCGTGCGGCAGATTGCGTCGGCGGGCGCACCGGAGCGCGGGCGGCTGCTGGTGATCTTGATGGAACGGCTGGACCCGGTGGTGTGGTCCGAAGTGGTGGACGAAATCGGAATGAGCGGCGACAAGGAAACGGCGCGGGCCCTGCTGGCACTGGTTCATGGCGAGCGCGGCGCGGCGGCGGGGCCGTACATCCAGGCGAAGGCGATTGAGGCGCTGGGGAGGTTGCGCGCGGAAGGGGCCGCGGATGCGCTGCGAAGGATTGTCGAGGCGCGGCATGTATTTCGCTGGACGCAGCCGAATGAATTGCGCGTAGTGGGGGCGCAAGCTTTGCAGAACATCGATCCGGCGTGGGCGGCCGAGTATCTGCCCAAGAGCGGGCTGAGCGCAGAGGATCTGGGGCTGGCACCGCTCGATCCAACGCCGGATGCGGCGTGGCTGCGGCAACGGAGATACGCCCGCGTGCGGCTTCAGCGGACGATGAACGCGGTGGCCGAGACGGCGCACGGCGAGTACAAGATGACGGCGCAACTCCTAAGCCTGGGCGGAGGGCTGGCGGTGGCGGAAGGCAGGATGACGCAGGGCGTGCAAGCGAGCCTGAAGATGCAAGCGGGCTTGCGGCCGCTGAAGGCGCGCGTGCTGATGCGCAAGGCCGGGTCGCAACACGTGGGGTTCGAGTTCGTGGAAATGGACCTGGAAGAACGCACCCGCCTGCGCAAGCTGCTCACCGGGCTGGGCAAGACGTCGTCGGTGTTGAATCTGTCGCTGGCGCCCCCCAAGCCGGCAACGGTGGCGTAATCAAATCGGACCGCAGATGAACGCGGATTAACGCGGTTTCGCTCCCTCAACAAAACAGTTCCCAGCTCAATCGCGAGTTGCAGCAGAAAGCTGCACGGCGTGGAGCTACGCGCGAGGGTGGGCCTTGTCGTAGACCTCCATTAACTGGCGGATGGAGGCGTGGGTGTATTTCTGCGTAGTGGAAAGCGAGGCGTGGCCCAGCAGCTCCTGAATGGCGCGGAGATCGGCGCCGTCGGCGAGGAGATGCGTGGCGAAGGCGTGGCGCAACGAGTGCGGGTGAACGTCCCAATTGATATTGAAAACGTGGACGTATTTCTTGACGAGACGCGCGACGGAGCGCGTGGTGAGGCGGCGCCCGGCGTAGTTGAGGAATACGGCCTGCGGGTCCGTGGATTTATTGCGGCGGAGAAGTTCGGTGCGAACGGGCCAGTAAGCATCGATGGCAGTGCCGGCCTTGCCGCCGAAGGGCACGATGCGCTCCTTGCGGCCTTTGCCGCGGACACGCAGCATCTGCTCGCGGCGGTCGAGGTCGTCGAGGTTGAGGCCGGTCAGCTCGCTGACGCGCAGGCCGGAGGCGTAAAGCAACTCGAGAATGGCGCGGTCGCGCTTGAGCAGAAGACGCGTTTCATCGTCGGGAGCGCCGGGACGATGGTGATGCGGCACGTCGGAATCGTCAGCGGCGTGGGAAAGCTGGCCGCGGGCAAGCGAGTCGAGAAAACCGTTGATCTCCTCCGCAGTCAGGACCGCAGGAATGCGCTTGGGCAATTTCGGCGTGGCCACGAGGCGCGCGGGATTCTGTTTGAGAATACCTTCGCGGACGCAGAACTTGAAGAACGAACGAATCGCGGCGAGCTTGCGCGCGATGGAGCTTTTTTCCAGGCGCTCGTCGTGAAGATGAGCGATGTACTCGCGCAGCAGCAGGTGGTCAATCTTGCCGAGCGCGGGATCCTTGCCGGCGGTCGGCATGAGGTAATGCCAGAACTGGTCGAGGTCAGATTCGTAATTGCGCAGGGTGTGCGGAGAAGCGTTGCGCTCGTGCTGCAGATGCCGCAGGAATTTTTCGAGAGCGTCTTTCATTGAGTAGATTTAACCACATTTGAGCAGAAGAAAGCAGTGGCGAGAGGCTGTTAGGGGAAGAGACCTGTCGCAACGATGGAGGGCCAAGCGGCGGCTAAGATTTCGCCGGCGGGTGGGGTAGCTCGTCGGCGGAAGCGGGGAAGTGCGAGGCGCGATTCAATTCCAGTGCAGCGCGGAGCACTGCGTCGCAGTCAAGTGCATCGAGTGGACGCAACGCCACGAGGACACGGTGGGCGTAGACGGCCAAGTCGACGCGCTCGAGGATTCCGGAACTCGTTGCTCTTTCTCGTTTTTTGGGCACAGGTTTCCCAGGTAACAGACTCGTTCCGCTGCGAGTTCCGTGCTAAGTTGGAAAAAGCGCGGCAGTTCGAAGTGGATCGCAGTTTAAATATTAAGCCCAAGATTGGGCCTAAGTCAAGGGGTTTGTGTGAGCCGAGTGCGACAGGTCGAGTCCCTTCGAAAGATGCGCGAACGCTTGGGAATGACGCAGGACGAATTTGCCCGCGCCCTGAACGTTGCGCAGAGTACGGTACAAAACTGGGAGTCCGGCCGTAGTTCTCCACACCGCGGAACGCGGGCACGGATCGAAGCGCTATCGGCGACGCCGACCGAAGAACTGCCTCGCAAGCGTTCCCGCATTGCGGAGGAGACTCGCATCCAATTGATGACAGCGCTGGAGACGATTCTCGACCGCGCCCCCAGCGCGGTGATCGAAGAGATCTCCCGAATCCTCACGGAACGGGCCGGAAAGTACGGCGAGCCGCAATCCTGACCCGCACAACTTTCCGATTTCTCAGGTTGGCTCAAACCCGCAAAGAGAAAAAAGCGGTGAAAAGCAACTCCTCCTTCCGCGGTTGCGGGATCGCGGCAGGCGAGTAACTCATAAAAACACCGAATTTCAGGATGCAGCAGCTTCGGCGGGCGCGGCTTCGGGAGCGGGGATTTCCCAATCGCAGCCTTCCTTGATGCAGGTGCGGACGGCGGGGGCGTTCCTGGGGTGCTTTTCGACGACAAATTTCGCGCCGCACTTGGGGCACGGCTCGTGGATGGGGCGGAAAGGCGTGGTGAAATCGCAGGCAGGATATTTGTTGCAGCCGTAGAAGCGGCGCATGCGGCCTTTTTTGGACATGCGCTCGACGAGTTCGCCGGTCTCGCACTTGGGACAAGGGATGCCCAGCGTCTTTGAGCGGATGAATTTGCACTTGGGATAGGCGGTGCAGCCGGTGAACTCGCCGTAGCGGCCGTGCTTCAAGACGAGCTGCGCGCCGCACTCGGGACACTTTTCGTCGAGCAGTTGGTCGGGCTGGAGCGCTTTGCGCGTGCCGTGGGCCAGGCGGCGCGTGGTTTTGCAATCGGGATAGCCGGTGCAGGCGAGGAAGGGGCCAAAGCGGCCGCGCTTGATGGTCATTTCCTTGCCGCAGTTGTCGCAATACTCGGGGCCGGCTTCGCTTTCGACGTTTTCGCCGCCGGGTTCGGGCGCGATGTCCTGCGTGAAGTCGCAGTCGGGATAGCGGTCGCAACCGAGAAAGAAGCCGTGGCGGCTGATGCGCTCGAGGATTTCGCCCTTGCCGCACTTCTCACACTTTTTTCCGGTCTTAATGCCGGCTTTGTAAGACTCCATGTCACCCTTGGCCTGCTCGAGGTCGAGGGCGAAGCGATCATAAAAATCTCTAACGGCGCGGCGCCAGGGGAGCTTGCCTTCTTCAATTTCGTCGAGCTCTTCCTCCATGCGCGCGGTGAAGCCCACGTCGAAAATATCTTCAAAACTTTTCACCAGCAGCTCGCTGACTTTTTCGCCGAGCAGAGTAGGGCCGAGGCGGCCTTGCTCCTTGGAGACGTATTCGCGGTCCACGATGGTGGAAATAATGCTGGAGTAAGTGGACGGCCGGCCGATGCCTTTTTCCTCGAGCTCTTTCACTAGCGTTGCTTCCGTGTAGCGCGGAGGCGGCTCGGTGAAGTGCTGCTCGCCGCGAGGATTTTTCGCTTCCGCGCCATCCGCAGTGCGTAACAGCGAATGCGGGTCTGCAAGTCGCAGCCGCTCGCCTTCGGCAATCACCGGCAGCGCGCGGCCCTCTTCCTCGGCGTCTTCTTCCAATTCTTCCTTGTCAATCTCGTAAGCGGCGAGGAAGCCGTTGAACTTCAGCACGGCGCCGGACGCGCGGAACTGGTAGTCGCCGGCGGTGATGTCGATAGTGGTCTGGTCGAAAACGGCGGGCACCATCTGCGAGGCGACGAAGCGCTGCCAGATGAGCCGGTAGAGCCGGTACATGTCGTCGTCGAGATATTTGCGCACGGACTCGGGCGTGCGCGCGACGTCCGTGGGGCGGATGGCTTCGTGCGCGTCCTGCGCGTCTTTTTTCGATTTATAGAAAATCGGTTTTTCGGGCAGGTAGCTGGCGCCGTAGTCAGTGCCGATGAGTCCGCGGACCTGTTCCAGGGCGTCGGCGCCGACGCGCACGGAATCGGTGCGCATGTAGGTGATCAGAGCGACCGCGCCTTCTTCGCCGAGCTCCACGCCTTCATAGAGGCGCTGGGCAAGCATCATGGTGCGCTTGGTGGTAAAGCGCATTTTGTTGAAGCCGGCCTGCTGCAGCTTGGAGGTAGTGAAAGGCGGCGCGGGATAGCGGCGCTTTTCTTTTTGCGTGACGCCGGAGACGAGCCACTTGGCGGGCTCGAGCTCGGCGAGCACGCGCTGCGCTTCGGCTTCGCTGGGAATGTCGAGGTCCGCGCCCTGGTACTTCCAGAGCTTGGCCTCGAAAAGAGGCGGCTCGGCGGCGGCGAGCTGCACGTGGATGGTCCAGTACTCGCGCTTCTGGAATGCGCGGATTTCGCGCTCGCGCTCCACGATCAGGCGCAGCGCGACGGTCTGCACGCGGCCGGCGGAAAGGCCGCGGCGGACTTTGTCCCAGAGCAACGGAGAAATTTTGTAGCCGACAATGCGGTCGAGCACGCGGCGCGCCTGCTGGGCGTCCACGAGGTTGGTGTCCACCTGCGCGGGCTTGTCGAAGGCGGCCTTGATGGCTTTGGCGGTGATCTCGTTGAACATCACGCGGAAAATTTTCTTGCGCTCGGTTTTGTTGCGGCCAAGCTGCACAGCAAGATGCGCGCAGATGGCCTCGCCTTCGCGGTCGGGGTCCCCGGCCAGGTAGATGGCGTCCGCTTCCTTGGCGGCTTTCTTCAGCTCGTTGATGATTTTGCTCTTGCCGGGTATTACCTCGAGCGACGGCTCGAAATGCGTCTCGGCGGCCGGGGCATCCTTGTCGTCAGGCAGAATAATGCCGAACGTCTTTTTGGGCAGGTCCATCACGTGGCCGTAGGAGGCTTTGACGGAATAATTACGGCCGAGATACTTGTTGATGGTTTTCGCCTTGGCGGGCGATTCGACGATGACGAGCGAACGGGCCATATTGGGCGACGAGACTAGGTCCTTCCTACCTTACACACGAAATTCGAAAAACGAAAAGCGAAAAACGGAAACCACTTCATTTTGCGAGTCCGAGCCCTGAGCAACGGACGCAACAGAGATACAGCAAAGCGGCGGTGGAGCGCAAGTGCCGCTGCACCGCGTCGCCATGAATAATGATGCAGGAAGGCGCCGCGGCGTCGCTTTTTTCGGGAATTGCGCTGTTGTGGGTAACAGCGAAATTAGATGCAGAAGGGGTTCAAGACGATTCCAAAGCATAAAAGTGCTGCAGCGTAGCCATGAAGCCCGTGCTACAGCAGAACCTTGACGAATTGTTTGCCGGGGAGCTGGCGGACAAAGTTTTTCATTTCCAATTCGAAGAGCGAGGCGAGCACCTCAGAGGAGTTAAGGCCAGACTGCTCGACGAGCTCGTCCACGTGCCGGGCCTGGTCGGTGGAGAGCAGGGCGAAAAGCGTGCGCTCGGTTTCGGAGAACGACTCTTCAAGCAGAGCGGCGCGCTCCTGCTGCGAGGAGGCTTCGACAGGAAACAACTGTGCGCGGATTTCCGTGGGCAGCTCTTCGATCACGTCTTCCCATCCTGTGACCAGCTTGGCGCCCTGCTTGATGAGCAGGTTGGGGCCGAAGCTGGCGGGCTGCGTGACGTTGCCGGGCACGCCGAAAACTTCGCGGCCGAACTCCATGCCCAGCCGCGCGGTGATCAGCGAGCCGGAATACTGCGCGCCTTCGACGACCACCACGCCCAGCGCCATGCCGGCGATGACGCGGTTGCGAATGGGAAAATTCTGCGGCGCGGGAAAGCTCCCCAGCGGAAATTCGGAGATGATGGCGCCGCGCTCCTCCATCTGCGCAAAGAGCTTTTTGTTTTCCTTGGGGTACACGACGTCAATGCCGGAGCCGAGCACGCCGACCGTGGCGCCGCGCACGGCGGAGAGAGCTCCTTTGTGCGCGCAGGAATCAATGCCGCGGGCGAGGCCGCTGACGATGACCAGGCCGCGATCGGCGAGGTCGCGTGCCAGGCGCTCGGACATCTGCACTCCATACGGCGTGGGGCGGCGCGAGCCGACGATGGAGAGGGAAAAGCGGTCGAGCAATTCGGGATTGCCGCGAAGGTACAGCAGCGGCGGCGGGTCGTAGATTTCTCGGAGGCGCTGCGGGTAGGCGGGCTCGTCCCATGTGAGGAGCTGGCAGCCGTTCTTGCGGATTTCAGCGAGCTCTTTTTCTGCGTCGCGGAGCGGCGCTTGCGAGTGAATGGCTTGCGCGACGGCCGCGGGAAGGCGGAAGGATTCGAGCGTGGTCAGCGAAGCGGCGAAGATGGTTTCGGGGCTGCGCAGCTCGCGGAGGAGTTTGCCGGAATGGCGCGCGCCGAGTCCCGGCGTGAGAGCCAGGGCCAACCATCCCAGGTAGTGGTTGAGCTCCATCGCGGCGGAGCGTAAGCGGGGAGGCGGGCGGGCGTCAAGGAGATGTTTGCAGGAGCGTAATGGTGGAAGCGGAGAAGAAAAACCGTGATATGGTGCGCCGCATGCCAGATGAGGCGCGGTCGGGATTGGAGGCGTGGACGCTAGCGGATCTGCCGCGGCCGCCGGTGACGCGAGGCACGGGAATCCTCGGCGTCATCGGGCCGGGGGCGATCATCCTGGGACTTTCCATTGGCAGCGGGGAATGGCTGATCGGGCCGGCGGCGTTTGTGAAGTACGGGCTCTCGCTGCTGTGGGTGACGTCGGTGGCGGTGTTCCTGCAAACCGTGCTGAACACCGAGCTGATGCGCTACACGCTGTACACCGGCGAGCCGGCGGTCACCGGCTTCATGCGCACACGTCCGAACTCCACGTTTTGGGCGTGGTTCTATACGGGACTTTATTTCTTGCACGTGGGCTGGCCGGCGTGGGCGGCCAACGCGGCAGGCGCTTTCTTTTTTCTGTTCCACAAAAGACTGCCGGGGCAGGGCGACGCGAGCGCGGTGTACTGGTTCGGCGTGGGAACGTTTTTGGCGTGCGTGTTGCTGCTGCTGTTCGGGCGGCGCATCGAGCGCACGCTCGAAATCCTGAACTGGATCCTGATTATTTTTCTGCTCGGCGGAATGCTGTTTCTGTGCCTGTTGTTTTTCGTACCGGGAATTTGGCTGGCGGCGCTGGCGGGATTTTTTGGATACAGCCTCAAGACAGGCAGCTTTGTGTTTATTCCGCCGGGAGCGGACTGGTTCCTCATCGGCGCGTTCGCGGCGTACTCCGGCGCGGGCGGCGTGAGCAACTTGATGCTCTCGAACTGGGCGCGGGATAAAGGATTCGGCATGGGGCAAGTCGTCGGGTTCATTCCCGCGGCGGTCGGCGGGCACAAAGTGAAGCTGGCGCATTCGGGCAGCGTGTTTCCGATCACGCCGGAAAATATGGAGAAGTGGCGCGCGTGGTGGCGCATTGTGCAGATTGACCAGTGGGGCGTGTTCTTTACCGGCGCGGTGCTGGGCATGGGACTGCCGGCGATTTTGTATACGATTTTTATTTTGCCCGGGCGCGATATCCGCGACCTGGCGATCGCCGCGGAACTCGCGCAGGCCATCGTGCTGCGCGGCGGGCCAATGCTCGGCGGCCTGGTGGCGCTGATGAGCGCGTGGGTGCTGTTCAAGACGCAGCTCGACAACGTGGAAGGCATGGTGCGCGCGCTGACGGATATTTTGTGGACGGGAAGCAAGCGCATCCGCGGGTGGCGCGGCGGCGATGTGCGGCTGGTGTACTACTCGCTGCTGGCGTTTTTGGTGGTGTGGGGCGTGCTCGCGCTGCGGTTGACGCGGCCAATCGTGCTGCTGCAGATGGCGGCCAACATTGCCGGCGCGGTGCTGGTGGTGGCCGCGCTGCACATTTTGTACATCAACATGAAATTCCTGCCCGTGGAGCTGCGGCCGCCGGTGTGGCGGCGCGTGGCGCTGGTGGGGACAGCCGTGTTTTACGGATTCTTTGCCTACTTGTGGCTGATGGGCGGCTTTGTGCCGGATTTCGAAAAAGGATTCCTGTTCAATATTCCGAAATTCCTGCATTTGGGCGGACAGTAGCAAGAATCCGAAAAGCGAAAATCGAAAACCGACAGACAGATTGTGAAGCCTGTCCTACGGCCAGTCGCAATCGGAGCCGATGGGCGCGCCGTCGGGCGGCTCGGCGGGACGCGTGAAGTTCAGCTCCTTGGGATTTTCCTCAAATTTTTTGATTTGCGCGAGACCGAAGAAATAGTGAGCGCGCTGGCTTTCGTCGGTGGTGGCGCGAATCTGTCCGGAAAGCCATGTCTTGAGTTGGTTGAGTTTGTGCGCGGCGATGGCGCGAACTTGCGCGGCGGCGCGCTCGTTGGCGGCGAGCGACATCAGGTGGTGCAGCGCGACCGCGTTGACGACGCGTTGCACTTCGGCGCTCGCGCCTGCCGCGGGCTGCGCGCGCCAGGTTTGCGCTAAGAGTTTGTCGATCACCTCGGAAAGGCCGGGATTTTTTGTGTCGCGCGAGTGGTAGTCCACGAGGCGCGCGGCGCGCTCGGGATTCAGCAGCAGGCCCAGCGTGATGTTAGCGGCAGTTTCCGCGGGAGCGAGCGCGTCGAAGGTGAGCCCGGCGCGGCCGCGGAAATTTTCGCGTCCGCGACCATAGCCCAGCGGCTTCGGAGGAATGAGCTTTACAATCGAGTCAGGCAGCACAAGCGCGGCGGGCGTAACCGTGGCCAGCACGGCGTCGAGCGCGCGGAGCTGTTCCTTGGGCGGAACAATTTCCAGAATTGTCTGGCCGTCACCGCGCAGCGCATAACGATAATCGGCTCCTCCAACAACTTTCACCGCGGCTTCCACCTGATAGCGGTGGTAGAGGTACACGGGCACGAGCACGTCTTCCAGCGTGGCCATCGGTGCGCCTTCGCGAATGTTGTTTTCGCCAAAGCGGCGCAGTGCGGCGGCGCGAACTTTCATGACATTCGAGAGTTCGTCCACGGCGTTCGCGCCGTTGTCCCAGAGATGCGTGGCGGGATGCGCGCTCGATGGCGGGCGCGCGTCCTGGTCGGAAAGGAAAACGTTTCCGCGGGCGATGCCGCCCTGAATAATTTTGTCGAGCGCGGCCTTTTCATTCGTGCCGGCGGAAAAGTCGGAGTAGCCGTAGGTGATGGCGAGCTTGTCCCACTCGCCCGCGCCGGTGGCGTACGCGTCGGAGAGATCGGGCACGCCGCTCGCGTCGAGTTTCACCGTGGGGTGCGGATAGTCCATCACCGAGGCGCGGCCCGCGGTGCTGGCGATGTAGTTGTGCGATAGGCCGAGCGTGTGGCCGACTTCATGCGCGGCAAGCTGCCGGATGCGTGCCAGCGACATCTCCAGCATCTTGGGCGAAACGGGCTGGCCTTTTTCGTATGCGGCGAGCAGGCTTTCGGCGATCAGGTAATCCTGGCGAATGCGCAGCGAGCCGAGCGTGACGTGGCCCTTGATGATTTCGCCCGTGCGCGGATCGGTGACGCTGGCGCCGTACGACCAGCCTCGCGTCGAGCGGTGCACCCACTGAATGACGTTGTAGCGGATGTCCATGGGGTCGGCGTCTTCAGGCATGAGCTCGACGCGGAATGCGTCCTTGAAACCGGCGGCGGTGAAGGCCTGGTTCCACCAGCGCGCGCCTTCGAGCAGCGCGGAACGTATCGGCTCCGGCGCGCCGCGGTCGAGATAATAAATGATCGGCTTCACCGGCTCGCTGGCAGCAGCGGACGGATCTTTTTTCTGCAAGCGATGTCGCGAAATGAAGCGCTTGGCGATGGGTTCGCTGACCGGCGTGGCGAAATCCATGAAGACGATTCCGAAAAAGCCGGCGCGGGGATCAAACGCGCGCGGCGTGTAGCCCGGGCCGGGAAGCTGGATAAAAGAATGATGCTGGCGCACGGTAACGGCTTGCGGCGTGGGCGTCACGCTGCGAAGGAAGCCGCCCGGGTCATCGCCGGTGAAAGTCAGCGTGACTTCGACTTCAGAATTTTGTGGGAAATTTTTTGTACGCGATAAATAGAAGGCACTTCGTGATGGATCGAGGCGAAACTGGCCTTGATTCGAGCGACGCAGGGTGCCAACAACGTCGCGCGCATCGCGGAGGAAGAAAGCGCTGGCGTCCACCAGCACGCGGCCGCTTTCTTCTGCGGCCACGTCGAAGCCCCAAATGACCGACTCGGCAAAGGAGTCGCGGACGGCGCGGCGCTCGTCGGGATTTTCGGTGATTGCGCGGTATGCGTAATTCGACTGCGTGAGAAGCACCTTGGGTCCGCTGCGTTCGAAGCGCACCACGCGCGCGCCGCCGAGTTGGCCGCGGTCCAGGCCAATGTCGTTGGAGCCGACGCCGGCAGGAAGCGAATTCACGTAAAGGAATTCGCCGCCCCACTTGTCGATTTCCAGCCAGATTTTTCCGGCCTTTTCGTCCCAATAGAAATTGAAGTAGCCGGGAAAGGATTTCAGCCCGGCGGTTTTGGCGGTGATGGTTTGCGGAGCGGCGGGCTCGGAGCGCTGCTGCGCGGCAGCCAACGAACAGACCAGCAGCACGGCGGCAAGAATGGAACTGAGGCGCTTCATGGCTTTCCTCCAATTGAAAATGGCCAGAGGGTTATATCAGAGAATTCGTTCCCTTCGGAATGAATGAAATCGCGGAGCGGTCTGAAGGCGGAGACGGCCAGGGTGCGGCCGGCAAAAGGGCGCTGGGGGGTGAATGTGCTATATTTTAAGTTTCCGCACGGGGCGACGGACCGTGGAGAAGCTGCGCATTTCGATTGTGGAGTACCTGAACACCGCGCCATTGGTGTGGGGCTTCACGGACGGGCCGCTCGCGGGGAAGTACGAACTGGAGTTTACGGTGCCGGCGCAGTGCGCGGAATCGTTGCGGCGCGGCACGGCGGACGTCGCCATCATCCCAGCCGTCGAATATCAGCGCATGGACCACGTGGTCGTGCTGCCGGGGATGTCCGTGGCGGCGAAGGGGCCGGTGCGCAGCATCCTGGTGATCGCCAAGAAACCGATCGAGCTGGCGAAAAAAATCGCGCTGGATACCAGTTCGCGGAGTTCGCAGGCGCTGGTGCGAATCCTGTGCCGCGAGCGGTGGCGCATCGAGCCGGACTTCGTGCCTGCGGCGCCGGAGCCTTCGGCGATGCTCGACGAAGCGGACGCGGCGCTGCTCATTGGCGACCCCGCGCTGCGCGTGGTGGTCAAGATGGACGAACTGGCGGCGCGCATTGCGAGCGACGGGAAATGCTGCGGCGGCGATCCGAGCGACATGCCCGTGCCGGGACACGAGACGCTGTTTGTGTACGACGTGGCGCACGAATGGCGGGAAATGACCGGGCTGCCATGCGTGCTGGCCATCTGGGTGGCGCGGCGCGGCGTGGTCACACCGGAAGTGCTGGCGGACTTTGCGGCGTCGAAGGAATACGGAATGGCGCGCATCGCGGAGATCGCCGAGGGCGCGGAAGCGAAGTTGAAAATGCCCGCGGATGCGCTGGAAAGTTATTTGCGGAACAACATTGATTTTTCGCTGGACGAAGAAAACCTGCAAGGGCTGGAATTGTATTTCCGGAAATGCGCGGAGCTGGGGCTGATTCCGACTGCGAAGGCGGTGGAGTTCGTGGAAGTCGGCGCGAAAGTCAGGGACTAGGAATTCGGGAAAGGACGATGGGGATCACGAAAGAAAAAGCGATGGAGCTGTTCGGATCGGAGGACCTGATCGGCATCGGCATGGCGGCGATGGAAGTCCGCCGCGCGAAGACCGATGCGCGCATCGTCACCTACCAGATCGACCGCAACATCAACTACACGAATTTTTGCACGGAGTACTGCTCGTTCTGCGCGTTCTACCGGCCGGTGGGCTCGAAGGAAGGCTACCTGCTTTCGTTCGAGGAGATTCACCGGAAAATTGCGGAAATGCTCGAGCTGGGCGGCACGGGCGTGTTGCTGCAAGGCGGGCTGAATCCAGACCTGAAAATCGACTACTACGAGGCCATGCTGCGCTCCATCAAGGAAAAATTTCCGCAGGTGCACCTGCACTGTCTTTCCGCGCCGGAAATCCTGTTCATCGCAGAGCTTTCCGGGCTGACGGTGCGGGACACCATCGCGCAACTGCGTGATGCGGGACTGGACTCGATTCCGGGCGCAGGAGCGGAAATCCTGGACGACGAAATCCGCGCGCGCATTGCGCGGCTGAAGTGCTCGAGCGACGAGTGGGAAAGCGTGCACCGCGCGGCGCACTCGCTGGGCATGCGCACCACGGCGACGATGATGTTCGGGTGCGGCGAGGAGCACCGCCACCGCGTGAACCATCTGGAGCGCATCCGGCGGATTCAGGAGGACACCGGCGGATTTACCGCGTTCATCCCGTGGATGTTCGCGCCGGAAAACACGCCCCTCGGCAAAAAAGTTCCGCAGACCACAGCCGTGGATTATCTGAAGACGCTGGCCATCAGCCGGATTGTTCTGGACAACATTGACCACGTGCAGTCGAGCTGGCTGACGCCGGGCGTGAAGGTTTGCCAGGTCGGCTTGCAGTTTGGCGCGGACGATGTGGGCAGCATTTTGATTGAAGAAAATGTGGTCTATGCAGCCAACGTGCGCAACCGCACGAACGAAGCGGAGCTGCGGCGGATCATTTCTGACGCGGGGTACATTCCGGCGCAACGGGATACGCTGTACCGAGCGTATTACCTAAAGTAATCCTCCTTCGGCCAGAATGCCGGCGCAAAATTGCAGACATAAGCCCCGGAAACAAACTTCCAACTCCCTGCGTAGTACAAAGCAAATGGCATCGCCAAAGAAATTCCGGGCGCGGCTATGGCTTTGGGGCCTGCTGCTGGTGATTTTTGCATCCACGGCGGCGAAGGTAGGGCCCACGGCGCTTGCGCCGCAAAAGTTTTCTGATTTCACCACTCCAACTCCGATTCCTGAAGGCGACACACTCGTCATCGGTTTTCTTGGTGGATGGGAGAAGTGGGACGAGCCGAAGCGCGGCGTGCGCAAGTTCGCGCTGCGACTGCGCGCGAAAAACCTGCCCGGCGTGCACATTGAAACCGTGGAAAACCATCGCCGTGAAATTGCGCTGGAGCTGGTGAAAAAAGCGTTCGACCGCGACGTCGACGGCACGTTGAGCGAAGCAGAAGCGGCGTCGGCGCGGCTGATTGTTTTCGGGCAGAGCTTCGGCGGCGCGGCGGTGAACAAGTTATGCAAAGAGCTGAAGCCGTTGGGCGTGCCCGTGCTGCTGGCGGTGCAGATTGACAGCGTGGGCGTGGACGACGCCGAGGTGCCGTCGAACGTGCGCCGCGCGGCGAATTTCTTCCAGCGCGACGACTATTTCTTCATTCGCGGCGAGCGCGCACTGCGCGCGGAAGACTCAACGCGCACGGAAATCCTGGGCAACTACCGGTTCAAGTACCGCGACAAAAAGGTGGACCTTTCCGACGGGCGCTGGTACCAGAAAATTTTCCGTAACGCGCACGTGAAGATGGAACAAGACCCGGACGTGTGGGCGCAAGTCGAAGCGATCATCCTTGAAGAAATTCGAAAATAACAAATCATCAGCAATCGGTGATAGGGGCCGTTATTTGTCGCGGTGCGGCTGGATGGTGAGCTCGACCTCCGCGCCGTCGGGGAGGTCGATGGGCTCGACGGGGTGGAAGGCACCGCTTTTGTAGCGCGCGCGTATTTTTTGTGTTTTGTCGCGAAGTTTGGCGGAGAGTTTCCGAGTTACGTCAGCAGCTCCCGGCACGCCGGAGCGCTCAATCCCCTGAATTCTGCTGTGGCTACTGGTGCGGTCGAGGGCTTCGTTGGCAAGGGCGTCCGCGTCGCGGTTCAGCTCGCGGCGGACGTGCTCGATGGCGAAGTACGCGAGACCCGCGGCGAGCTTTTTGGCGCGCTCGAAGAGCGGGCGGAGGTCGGCGTTCTTCACTTTGTAGAGGCCCTGCATCTGGCGCACGAGGAGTTCGGAATCGCTCAGGACGCGGAGATGCGCTACTCCGGCGGTGGCGGCGAAATCGAGCGCGGCGATGAGCGCGTAGTATTCAGCCACGTTGTTGGTGGCGCGGCCGATGTATTTTCCGATTTCCTTGAGCAGCGAGCCGTCCGGGCGGCGGACAATCACCGCGTAGGATGCGGGACCCGGATTGCCGCGGGCGGCGCCGTCGATGTGAGCGACGTGCACATCGGCGGGGCGCTCGGGCTCGCCGAAGAGGCGCGGGCGGTGCACGGCATGTTTGGAACGCGCGCTAGGTTTCACTGGAATCGGAGGATTGCGCGACAGGTTGGGGCTGCGCCGCGGGCGGATGCGGAGCGGAATACAGGATGCGCGTGCACGTTTCGCAATTAAAAATCTGTTCGTTGTTTGGGTCGCGCAAGAGTTGGTAAGTGTGCGGGCGGACGCGCACGCGGCACATCGAGCAAGACTCGTCTTCTTTCACTTCAGATAGCGCGACACCTCCGTGGCGGTTGGCGAGCTGCTGATAGACTTGCAGCAACTCCTCGGGGACATCGGCAACGGCCTGCTTGCGCTCGGCTTCGAGAGCGACACGCTGCTTATCCGCGGCGGAATACTCGGCGGAAATGGCTTGCTGCTCGACCTTGGCTGCGGCTTCCACTTCGACGATGGCTTTCTCCGCGGCTTTCACCTGGCGCACAAAGTCTTCGCCGGCCACCATGCGCTCGAGCAGGCGATCCTCCGCGGCGGCGATTTCCTTTTCGGCCATTTCGATTTCGTGAAGGAGCGCCTTGTAGGATTCATTCGTCTTCACGGAGCCGGTCTGGTCCTTATATTTGCGGACTTTTTCCTTCCACTGGTCCACGTCCATCTCGTAGGTCTTGCGGTCTTTCAGGCTCTTGGTGAGCGCGTCCTTGGAATGGGTGAGCTGCGAGCGCGCGGCTTCGACGCGCGCGTTCACCTCGGCCAGATGCTTGGGGAAAGTGGCCAGGCGGGCGCGGACGTCGTTCAGCCGGATGTCCACGGCCTGCAGCTCTACCAAGTGCTTCACATGAGGGTGCATGGGTGGGACATTCTAGCACAGGCGCGCGCGGGCCCGCATGGGCCGGCAGCTTGCCGCTGAGTCTTTTTAGCGGCCTCTTCCGTATACAGAGTGAGTATGATGAGCGCTGCATTGATGTCGTGGGAGGAGCCGTTGGCCCGAACGGAGCTTGCGGCGGAGGTCGCCCGGCTGCGCCAGGGGGACCCGGAGGCGCTCGACCCGCTGCTGGCACGCTACCAGAACCGCCTCTACCGCTACCTGCTGCGGCTCGTCCGCGATCAAGCCACTGCCGAGGATTTGTTTCAGCAAACCTGGCTGCGTGTGGTGGAAAAAGTCCACCAATATGACGCGCTGCGGAGTTTCGAGGCTTGGCTTTTCGCCCTTGCTCACAACCTGGCGATCGACCATCTGCGCCGCTATCGGCCGGAAAGCCTGGATGAACTCCTGTCCCCGGACGAGCCGCGGCACAGGCAATTTCCCAGTGCAGGGCCGGATGCGCTGGACCGCGCGCTGCGGCTGGAGCGCGCCGGTATGGTGGTGGAGGCGCTCGACGAGCTGCCGGCCGTGTATCGCGAACTGCTGAGTCTTCGGTTCGAGGAGGAGATGAAGCTCGTGGAGATTGCCGAGGTGCTGGATGTGCCGCTCTCCACGGTGAAGACGCGGCTGAAGCGGGGACTGGAGCGCTTGCGGGAGCGACTGGTCAACCTGGCGCCGCGGGAGATGGGGCAATGAAAAACGGACACGAGGCAATCCGCGAAATGCTGGCACTGGCCGCGGCGGGCGCGCTCGACGAAAAAGAAGCGCGACTCGTGGAAGAGCACGCGGCAAACTGCACCGATTGCGCCGCGGAACTCGAGCGGTGGCAGAGCTTGGCCGGTGCATTGCGGCGCGTGCCGACGCCTCAGCCCTCGAAAGAATTGATTGCCAGAGTACGAGCGCAAGCGGAATGGAAACTGGCTGAGGAAGTCGAACGGCGCCGGGACACGCGTGTGATGGTGTTGCTGCTGCTGTTCAGTTGGACGGTTCTGCTGGTCACGTGGCCGATGGTGCGGCTGGTGGGTGGAGGAGCCATTTCGTGGCTGGAAACGTCGCTCGGAAATCTGTGGTTCTGGCTGAGCGGCTACATGCTGGTGGGATGCCTGGCGGCGGGCGTGGCGATCCTGTTCGGATTGCGTGAGCGTGGAGCAAGGAGGGCATCATGAGCCGCTTGTCGGAAGGTATGCGCATTATTCCAAAGACGGCGCGCGTGGTGGCAGCAATCATCTATCTGTCAGTGGCGGCCGCCTTGTGGTTGGGACCGATCAGCCACGATAGGGTGATGAAGGGGTGGCCGACGGAATTGAAACTGCCGCTGACTCTGCTCGCACCGCTCGTGCTTGTGATCTACGTCCTGCTGGTGGGCTATGTGCACGGGGACGCGAAACGCCGCTCCATGCGCTACCAGATGTGGACGCTGATCGCGATCTTCGTGCCGTATTGCATCGGCATGATCATCTATTTTGTGATGAGGGACCCGCTGCCCGCTCCGTGCCCCGGATGCAGCGCCGCTGTACCGGCGAGCTTCACGTTCTGTCCGCACTGCGGCTTTGCCATCCGGCCCACGTGCTCGCAGTGCGGGAAGCCGGTGGAGAACGCCTGGGTGAACTGCGCCTATTGCGGCACGAAGCTTCCGAAAGAAGTTCCGCAGAGCGCGGCTTGACGCCCTACATTTCAAATCAATAAGAAGTCAGACTCGAGGAGCCCGGAGGCACAGTGGCTCCTCTTTCTGTTTTCCATTCCCAGGCGTCGCCCGGTAGAATCCTCGCCGGCATACGCCGAGGAGGAATCATGCCGCACGTACAGATTACCTGGGTGGCGGGACGCAGCGCGGAGCAGAAGCGAAAAATTGCCGAGCGCGTGACGCAGGTGCTCATCGAAGAAGGACGGGCCAAGCGGGAAAACATTCACGTCGTGTTTCATGACCTTCCGGCAACGGACTACGCCGAAGCGGGCGTAACCGTCGCAGAACAGATGCGCAAACCACCCCTAAAAAACGTTCTCTGAATTTGCTACTGCGGCTTCTTGTCGGCCTTTTTTTCGTGGGAGCGGATGTATTCAAGGGCGAACTCGCGCATTGCGGGGGTACGCATGCCGACCTTTTTGGCTTCTTCCTCGGCCTCTTCCAGTTTCCAGCCGGCCTTCAGGACGCGGTAAATCATCCAGAAGGCGCCGACGCGGTTGGCAGTGGTGCAGTGGATGAACATCGGACGGTTCGCGGGGTCAGCCATCACTTTCAGGAATTCGTCGACGGCTTCGGGCTTGGGATTGGCGCCATCGAAGGGAATGTGGAAATAGCGCAGGCCGAGCTCTTTCGCCTTGGCGGCCTCTTCCTCCGCGTTGAATTCGGAGGGCTGGCGAAGGTTAATCACGGCCTTGACGCCCTCGGCCTTTAGCCGTGCGAGGTCGTCGAGGGGGGGCTGCCCGCCGGTGCAGATTTTGTCATTGATGCGCAGAAAATTCTTGATACTGGAAAAATCCTGCTTCTCCTGAGCGATTCCCATGTGCGGAGCCAAGGCATACACCAGGAGCATCATTACGCAGAGAGCGAGTTTTTTCATGGCGCGTTCCTTTGCGAGCCGGGGCTGCCGTGGACAAGCATTAGAATAGCGCAAGCGGAGGGCGAGTGAAAGGGCGCGCCACGGCCCATGGCTGCGGCACGGTAAGAATTTCGCCAGATAATGAATGGAACGTAACATCGGCAAGAGGAGCGAGTGAGCGGACGGAGTTCGTGTTATCTTGAGAACATATGGAGCGAGCGGGGAACACCGCGGGTTGCTCTCGAGGGTAAGGGATGAGCCCGCGTGAGGGCGACGACAAAGCACGACAAATTGAACAGCTCCGCGCGCTCGAAATCGAAGAGGCGCGGAACATCCAGCAGGCCATGGTGTGCGTGGAATCTCTGCGGATTACGCCCACCGAGATTGCCAGCCGGTTCCGCCCCGTGAAGGAAGTAGGCGGAGATTTCCTGGATTACTTCCAACTGGAAGACCAGCGGCTGGGAATTTATCTCGGCGACGTGGTGGGAAAAGGCCTGGCGGCGGCCATGTACGCGGCGCTGGCCATGGGAACGATCCGGGGAATCCACAAGAGCGGAACGTCGCCCACCGACGTGCTGGCCCTGTTGAATGAGCGGCTGCGCATGCGCGTGGTGCCCGGGCGGTACTGCGCGCTGCAATATGCGGTGTTCGACCCGGCCACGCTGGAGCTTTGCTACGCCAACGCCGCGCTGCCCAGGCCGATTCTGATTTCGCCTCAGGGTTGCAGGGAAGTGGGCGATGGCGGGTTGCCCTCGGGGTTATTTGCCGGCGCGGAGTACGACCGGTATGCAGTAGAACTGCAGCCGGGCGATGCCGTGCTGTTCTGCACGGACGGGATCCTGGAGGCGCGCAACGAGGACGGCGAGGACTTCGGGTCGGAACGCATGCTCGCGTTGTGCGAAAAGAATTCCTCGGCTAGCCCCGACACGCTTCTGGACGGGCTATTTGCGGAGGTGGACGCCTTTACCGGCGACGGCCCGGCGCACGACGACATGACGGCGATTGTTTTGAAAACCGGCTAGCAGCAAAACCTCTGCTGAAGATTTACGCTACGGCTTGCTTCCGGAATTGGCGGCAAGTGCGTCCATCGCTTTGAGAATTTCCTCCGCCTTCGAGCGCACCTTGTAATTTTCCGTCAGATTAAGCCAGAGAACTTTGCCGTTCGCGTCGAGCAGGAATTCGGCGGGGCGGGCGATGTCCGCGCCGCCGAATCCGCCGGCGTGCAGCAAATCGTAACGGCGAATCACTTCGGCTTTCGTGTCGGAAAGAAACGTGAACGTGAAACCCTGCTTTTCGCAATGCTTTCGGGTGACGTCCACGGGATCCACGCTGACGGCGACGATGGCCACGCCACGGGCGGCGAATTTTTCGAGGCTTTGCTGATAACTCCGCAACTCGGAGTTGCAGTAGGGTCACCAGTAGCCACGGTAAAAGACGAGGAGCAGTGCGGGAGAAGTGCGAGACGCGCGTTTGGCCGCGGCGGCCGCGTCGCCGAGCAACGCAGATAGCTGGACGGATTTGCCGGTAGTGTCCGGCAGCGTGAAGTCCGGGACCGTCGCTCCCACTTGCGGGGCGCCCTTGGAAGCGGGAAGCTGCGAGAGCATGGGCGCCGCCGCAACCAGAAGTCCCGCCAGGAGAAGCACAGGGATAATCAGGAGCCGAGCGGTCTTCATAAGCAGATTCCTCCGCAACGCAAAACAGACGTGAAGAAATTGGATGTGCCGCGAAAGATTAGGATTCGCGGAAGTGCAGCAGCACCGGCCCTTGCGGGTGGACATCCCTATCCACGGAGCTTGGCAAGCAGCTTGCTCAGCTTTTTCTGCGTTTTCTGCACGTCCTTGCTGAGGGCTTTGGCTTTTTTCTGAAGGTCCTTGGAGGCATCCTTCGCCATCTTGGACACTTCCGCGGCAGCCTTACCGGCGTCGCGCGCGGTGCTCTGCGCGATTTTGCCCGCGTCGCGGGCCGCGCGCTCGGCGGCGCCAATCGAACTTCCGATCGCTTCCGCGGCTTTGGTGAGTCCAGTCTTCTTCGCCATGTGTGCCTCCGGGGGCGGTTCGACAACCCCGCGATTCAAGAGCGACATCTTAGCAAGAAACGGGTTGAAAAGTTCAAGAGTTGAAGCGCTCGGAGTGAAAGCACAGCCAGGGTGACATTTTTCAAGGATAATGTACGTACTGAATGACACAGGCGAAGCGCGAAGGCAAGAGCGAGAGCAAAAGTTATGGAGAGGTTAGCGGCGATGAAAAACAAAGAGCGTTCTTGGAAAACGGCATGCGCAGCAATTTTGTGCGCCATCTCCCTGGCGGGTGCCCTGGCACCCGCAGCGCAAGCACAAGGCGAGACGGACGCGGCGAAGCGCGGAGCGGAAATCCTCTCCGACGCGGCGGCCGCTGCGGGCGGTGAAGCTTTGAAGAAAGTGAAATCACTGGAAATCAAAACGACAGGAAGCGTCCAAGCACCAACCGGGCCGATGGAAGTAATTGTCAAAGTGCAAGTGGTGTTTCCAGAGAAGTCGCGGGTGGAAGTGGATCTGAGCACGGCAGTGATTACCAGCGGGTTTGACGGCAAGGCCGGGTGGCTGGTGACACCGCAGGGCACGATTGATATGCCGGCGGATCTGAATTCGGAAGCGCAGCGAGGGATTGACCTGACCGGCGGAGTGGGCCTTTACAAAAAGATTCTGGCCGGAAAGCCGGAAGCGAAGTTCGGCGGCGAAAAGGAAGTAGCCGGGCAGAAAACGTGGCTGGTGGAGTGGAACGGACCGTCCGGAAATGTGAGGCTGTACTTCGATGTGACGACGAAAATGCTGGTGGCGGCGAAATACCGCAGTACAACCATGGCCGGCGAGTTCGAGGAAGAGCGGCGCTTGAGCGATTTCCGCGAGGTCGAAGGGATCAAGTTTCCGTACCGCTGGATGACGTACCGCGATGGCACGCTTTTCTCCGACCAGACGGTGACGGAAGTGAAGGTGAACGCGACGGTGGATGCGGCAGCGTTTGCCAGGCCATAGCAGAAGAAGCAAAATTCGAAAAACGAAAACCGGTAAACCCGCCGCTACGAAATGGTGAGCAGGACTTTGCCGATGTTCTGGCGGCTGTGGATAAAGCGATGCGCGTCGGCGGCCTGCTCGAGCGGAAATGATTTTCCGATCACCGGTTTCACCTCACCCGTCTGGTACATCCGCAGGATTTCATCCATCTCTTTTTTCATGAGCGCTTCGCGTCCCTGCATGCGGCCGAGATGCACGCCGATGACGGCGAGGTTGCGGTCAATCAGCGGCAGCGGATGGTAGAGGCGCGTCTGCAGCAGCGCTTTGGCGATGCGCCAGAGGCTGCGCTTGCCGTCCGCGCCCACCGCGGCGGAAAAACCGTACACGACCAGCCGGCCGCCGGGACCCAGGCAGCGCTGGCTGCGCTTGAAGTAGTCGCCGCCCACGGCGTCGAAGGCCAGCTCGATGCCGTCCGGCGCCACGCGGCGAACCACTTCCACGAAATCCTCTTTGCTGTAATCAATGGGATAGTGCACGCCGATGCTGCGCAGGTAGTCCTGCTTCGCGGAACCTGCCGTGCCAAAAATTACCAGCTTGCGCGCCTTGGCGAGTTGAATAGCGGCGATCCCCACGCCTCCGGCGGCAGCGTGAATCAGGATGCGGTCGCCGGCCTGCAAATTTCCCATCTGAAACATGGAATGATAGGCGGTCAAATAATTCACGGGAATGGCCGCGGCATCTTCGAATGAAACGCTGGCCGGAATTGGAAAGACTTGCAGCGCAGGTACTGCGACGAGTTCGGCGTAGCCTCTGAATTTCGTGAGGGCGGCGACGCGCACGCCTTTGGCGAGGCCGCCGGCCCCGGCGGGGAGGCCGGAAGCGACGTCTTCGATGACGCCGGAAACTTCCAGGCCGGGGACAAACGGAGCCTTGGGGACGCCGCCGTACATCCCCATGCGCGAAAGGATGTCGGCAAAATTGATGCCAATAGCCTTGACGCGAATGAGCACCTGGCCGGGCTTCAGTTGCGGGTCGGGCAGATTTTGGAGTTCAAAAACTTCCGGAGGGCCATACTGCCGGGCGACGATTGCGCGCATCAAAACTCCAGTGGCTTGCGGTTCGTGGCTAGCGGCCGCAGACTCGACAAGAAACCGGGCACGGCATACACTATACAACTTCGCATTCCATCAGGAAGGACAACAGATGAAGCCAGCTTTGCTTTGCAGCAATCGGACAATCCTCGGCGCGTGCCTGGCGCTTGTGGCCCTGGCGGCGATCCCGCAGAGCGGGACCGCGCTTCCGCTGCCCAAAGAGCCACAGGCCCCCGCAAGGCGCGGTACGCCATCCGCGGACAAAGCGGTTCCCGCGCGCGCGGGCGGGCCGGTGGTGGAGGCGATGGAAGCGGAGCTGGAGCGATCGATGGGCGTGCTGCGGACAGCAAATCCACCGGCGTACTTCATCAGTTACGCGGTGTCCGACCAGACACGCGCGGAGGTAATGGGGTCGAACGGGGCCCTGCTCAACAGCCAGGAAGTGAAGTCGCGGTACTTGCAGGTGCAGGTGCGCACGGGGAGTCATGAGTTGGACAATACGCGCAAAGTGGGCGGGCGCGAACAGTCCGGCTTTGGCGGGGCGGTGGCTGTGCCGGTGGACGACGACGTAGCCGTGCTGCGGCGGATGATCTGGCTGCAGACCGACCGCGAATACCGCGAGGCGGCGGAAGCGCTGATGCAGATCCGCACCGGCAAAGAGGTAAAGGCGGAGACGGCGGAAGCGGAAGCGCCGGATTTTTCGGTGGAGAAGCCGCAAACCTTTTTCGGTGGGCGGGCGAGCTTCCAAATCGACCGCAAGCCGTGGGAAGAGCGGGTACGCGCGTACACGCGCACATTCCGCGAATCGGCGGCGGTGCTGAATTCCATTGTGACCTTCTCGGCTCTGGCGGAAAACAATTACCAGGCCAACAGCGAAGGAACCCGCGTGCAGTTCGGCCAGACGCGCTACCGGCTGGAGATGCAGGTGCAGGGCAAGTCGGAAGACGGCATGGACATCAACCGCTACGCAAACTTCGACTGGACCGATGCCGCCGGCGCGCCGGACGAAGCCGCGGTCACCGCGCAAATCAAGCAGTTGATCCGCGAGACCGAGCGGTTGAAGGTGGCGCCGCTGGTGGAGCCCTTTGCCGGGCCGGTGATGCTGACGGGCCGCGCCGCGGCAGTTTTCTTTCACGAAGTGTTCGGGCATCGCGCGGAAGGACACCGGCAGAAGGACGTGAACGAGGGACAAACGTTCGCGAAAAAAGTAGGCGAGCAGATTTTGCCGGATTTTCTCTCCATCGACGACGACCCCACAATGAATCGCGTTGGCAAACAGGATTTGCTGGGCCACTACCCGTACGACGACGAAGGGGTGCAAGCGCGGCGCGTGCCGCTGGTGGAAAAGGGCGTTTTGCGGAATTTTCTGATGTCGCGCTCGCCCCTGGTGGGCTTTGCGAATTCCAACGGCCACGGCCGGCGGCAAGTGGGCTACAACCCGGTGGCGCGGCAGGGCAGCCTGATCGTGCGCTCCGCGAAAACCATGACCAACGCGCAACTGCGCATGGCGTTGATTGCGGAAATCAAGAAGCAGGGCAAGCCATTCGGGCTGGCGATTGACGATATCGCCGGCGGCTTCACCAACACCGTGCGCGGTGCGCCGCAGGCGTTCCAGGTGCTGCCGTTGATTGTGTTCAAAGTGTACGCGGACGGGCGGTCGGATGAGCTGGTGCGCGGGGTGGACATCGGCGGCACGCCGCTGGTGTCGCTGACCAAGATTGCCGCCACCGGCGACACGCCGGAAGTGTTCAACGGCTATTGCGGGGCGGAGTCCGGCTGGGTGCCGGTATCCGCGGTGGCCCCGGCGATTCTGATTACGGAGATGGAGGTACAGAAGAAGGAAACCTCTACGGACAAGCCGCCCATCTTGCCGCATCCTAGCCATGACCCGACGAAGGCGGTGCGCCCATGAGCCGGACAGTAAGGATGACGCGTTTCGCGCTCGCGCTGCTGCTCGCAGGTTCCACCGCTGCCACGGCACTGGCGCAGGTGCAACCGGGCGATACGGACCAGACGCTGCGGGCCATGCGCGACGAACTGGAGCGCTCCAAGACGCGGCTGCGCATCGAGAACCAGGAGCTGCCGTTCTATATCGAGTACCGCCTGCTGGACGTTGACGTGCGCGCGGTGACCGCATCCTTCGGCGCCCTGCTTTCCAGCCAGACTTCGCGCAACCGCTTCATGTCCGTGGACGTGCGCGTGGGCGACTACATGCTGGACAGCTCGAAGTTTGTGAGCGACGACGGCTTCCGCGGCTTCATCGGCTCCACCGGGCAGGTGGGCATCGACCGCGATTATCCTTCGCTGCGGCAGGACCTGTGGCTGGCTACGGATCAGGCTTACAAAGAAGCGCTCGTGCGGCTCTCCCGCAAGCGCGGCTACATTCAGAGCCTGGCTCGCCAGCCGGACATTCCCGATTTCTCGCGCGCCCCCGGCGGGCCGCTGGTGAAAGTGGAGCCGCATGCCGAGCCGGATTGGACCTCGCGCAACTGGGAGGACGAGGCGCGCGCGGTCTCCGCGGAATTCCGCAAGTTTCCGGCGCTGCTCAGCACACGCGTGCAGTACTACCTGGTGTACACGACCACGTACCTGATGAACAGCGAAGGCACGGAGATGCGGACGTCGCGCAGCCTGGCGGCCATCGAGGCCGCCGCAGATACGCTGGCGCCGGACGACGGCATGGCGCTACGTCATTATTACAGCCGCTACGCGCTGCGTCCCGCGGCACTTCCTCCGGTGGCCGAGGTCAGCGGAGAACTCGCCCGCATTGGCCGGGAACTCATGGCGCTGCGCGCGAGCCCTCCCGCGACAGACTACTCGGGGCCGGTGCTGTTCGAGGCGCAGGCGAGCGCCGCGCTGCTGGCGCAGATGCTAGGGCCGTCCATTGCGGGCGCGCGCCCGGCGCTCTCCATGCTGCCGATGATTGACCAGATGATGGAGCGGCTGGGCGGACGCAGCGAATGGATGGGCCGCGTGAACACGCGCGTGCTGCCGGCGGGTGTGACCCTGCGCGACGATCCCACGGCGAAAGAGTTCAAGGGCCAGCCGCTGATCGGCGGTTACGATGTGGACGAAGAAGGCGTGAAGGCGGAAGCTGTCGAGCTCGTCGAGGATGGGACGCTGAAGAATCTGCTGATGTCACGCCGGCCGGGCGCGGACTTCAGCCGATCGAACGGGCACGGCCGCTCGGTGAACCTCAGCGAAGCGCAGCCGGCGATGAGCAATCTATTTTTCCAATCGTTCGCCGCGGGAGAAAACCCGGCGGACCTCCGCAAGAAATTTCTGGAGGCGTGCAAGGCAGACGGGCACGCGTGGTGCGTGGTGGTGAAGCAGATGGACAATCCCGCGCTGAGTTCGCAGCGCCAGGGTGATTTCAGCGATGCCCTGATGTCCGCCGGCGCCGGCGGCGCGGACCGCGTGCCGTTGCGGGTGGCCCGCGTGTACGTCGCCGACGGGCGCGAGGAGCTCATTCGCGGCTCGCGACTCGCCGGGCTGAATTTGCGTGTGCTGCGGAAAATTGAAGGCATCGGGAATGACGCCACGGTGTACGCGTTTCATCAGAACGCTGCGCAGGGTCTCGCGGGAACCGCGATGGGCGCCTTCGGCTCGGCGCAGGGAGGTCTGCCCACGACGGTGGTCGCGCCTTCGCTCCTGCTGGACGACGTGGAAGTACGGGGAGCACGAGGCGAGCCGCGGCGCCCGCCGCTGGTTCCTCCGCCACCGCTGAACTAATTGTCTACAGTTGTTTATGGGCTTCCGTGAGGGGTTATTGCTTGAACTGTGCCAGAATTTCCTCTTTCGCGTTCAACATGACTTTGTCCGGTTTGAATGCGAGAGAGATGTTGAACGGCGTCACCGGCTGTTGCACCTTTAACCAGCCCACGCGACTCACCCGGCCCCGCACCTCTACGTAAACAGGCAACGAATCTTTCCAACCGGCAGGGACTCCGCTTTGAGTGATCGTACCGTCGAGATTCCATTTCCCGTTTCCGGCGTCGCGCAATTGGTACTTGAAATTGTACTGCGCCATTCCGATTCCGTAGACATACTGGTCGAAAAACCAATCCATCTTTCGCGTGTCGTCCACGTCCATTGCAGGGATCATATGTTTGTCGACGATGGCCTTAAAATCTTCCGTCGAAGCCGGCTGGTTATGGAAGGTCTGCGTAAAGTCATGCATCATGCGGATGAAGCGGGCGTCGGGTTCCTGGCTGCGCGGGTCGGACATCATCATGCGGATCATGTGCAGGATGTAGCCGCCCTTGCTGTAAACCACCGCACTGTATGCCCTGGGTGCGTCGGCCGAACTGAGGCGCAAACCCATCCAGACAGGGCCGATGGAGTCGTAGCGACGACCGCGAAAATCAGTACTGGCTAGTTCGAACTTGTCCTGCTGCAGACGGCCGATGAATTCCTTTTCATTCTCGCGGAAGAGAACATAGAGATTCCCGGAAAATTGAGCGAAGCCTTCGGAGAGCCACTGGTCGTGGTAGCTTTTCCACCCGACCCGATGTCCCCACCACTGGTGGGAGCTTTCATGCGCGCGGAAGAAATCGGTCAATTCAAGGTGGTTGCTGATGCCAAGCTGCATGCGCTGGGTGGAGTCAATGAAAGAAAGCGACCACAAGTAAATCAACATGGGCCATCCCTGACCATAGGAATAACCCAGAGGCAGACTGCTGACGGCCAGGCGCTTGTACGGATAGGGGCCGAAGTATTTTTCGAAGACGCGGATCGTGTTAGCCATCTCCACGGCCATTTCCTTGGCGCGGTGGGCGGGAGCCAGATTCCCCAGGTGAATTGTGGAGAGTGGCTCATCCCTGGATTCAGGAAGGCCCGGATCGACGGCAAGCTGGATGGAACGAGCGACATCGTCTTCCTGGCGGTTGGCATAGACCTCGATGTCGATGTTTCCAGCTTTTTCCACGTGCACCTTGTAATCACCGTAGGCAAAGCCCGCAACGGCCAGCGGGATCGAGCTGCGCCACGTGCTGTTGGTGATGTCGCCGTCCCGCGTCTCGCTGATTTTGTCGCCGGTGGCGACAAAGGTGAAGCGCTTGGGGCTTCGAAACGTCATGTCGAAGTCGGCGCGAGACGCAAAATCGTTCTCGATTCCCGGATACCATCCGCTGCTTTGGCAGAAGAAAGTCCCGTTGCCTTCCTTGCGCACCACGCGCTTGCCGCCATAGACGAATTCGAGCGTCATGACTTGGCCGGCGCGCGTCGCCTCGCGCAGCACCACGACCACAAAGTCGCCGTAGGATTGGTTGCGATCCTTGGGGTCGCGCGGCTGAAAGAAGGTCAGCGCAGCCCCGCTGGAGTCCTTCACCGACTCGACACGGAGATTGGAATCTAGGGTAAAGGACAAGGCTCGATCGCCATCGCCGCGCGGCTCGAGGTTCACCTGCGTCGTGGCGCGCAGCTCCGCGCCCTGGGTTACTTCCGCGTTGATCCTGTAACTCCGAATCCGAAACAGCTCCCGCGCTAAGGGGTCTCGGAATGCCTCGGCGGCCGTTCGATTGCCAGCCGGGAAACTCATCCACGTGTCGAAGAGAATCACGGGTCCCCAGTTCGTCCAGCGGCCCACGGAAATCTCCTCCGGGTTAGTGGCATCGAAGCGCACGTGCATCCAGCCTTTTTCGCTCGTTTTCAAATCTGCCGCGAACAGAGCAGTGCGCTTGCGGTCGCCGGAATACATGCTCACAAAGAGTCGCCGCAAAATTTCGGCTCCCACGTTCTCACGCTCGCGCTGGCGACCGGCGTAGAGTTCGGGCAACTGGGCGTCGGCCGCCGCTGGCAACCAGCTCACCTGCTTGCCAACCTCATCTATCATGTCATCGGAAAAGGTGAAGACGGCTTCGCTGAACTCCATGTCGAGGGTGGCCTGGCCAAGGAAGTTGCCAAGCTGTTGGGCTTCCAACCGCGTTGGCGCTTCGATCTGCACTCGGCCGCGGCCGCGGAATGCCGCGCCGAACACTACGCCATTCGCGGGCTGAGTAAACTGGATACTCCCGGACGACAATGTGAGGCGGATGCGGTCGCGGACGAGGGTGACGTTTTCCGCCCGCGCAGCCTTGGACGAGTCAAACGCCGGCTGCGGTAGCGCATTCCAAACCGGGGCGGCTTCTTGCGCGGCGAGCCGCGGTGCTCCCTGCAAGCACGTAAGCACAGCCAGTATGGCAAAGATGACGAGACCGCGAAGGGTTCGCATGATGGTCTGCTCCGTTACTGGAATTGGCGGGAGTATGCAGGCTGGGTACAATTAATACAACTGCTAATAGGGAGCCGCGGAAAATCAGGCGGGGACGCAGGTGACGCGAAGGAGTTGGTGGCCGATCAGGACGATGTCACCGTCACCCAGCGGAGTCTTTTCGCGAACTCCCACGAAGGTCCCGTTCTGGGCCTTCAAATCCGCCAACACAAACTGTCCGTTTTGCCAGGAAACGCTGCAATGTTGCCCGGAAAGAAAGGGATCATCCGGAAACGAGATGGTTCCTCGGGTGCGCCCCAGGATGTTTTCTCCGAGTTGCAGCGGATAGTGATTTTCCTCCACGCCACCGGGCAGCAGGCGAATTAACTCGGCCACCACCTTGTCCGCCTCGCGGCGTTTATGAGCAGCCCCCGCGCTCGTTCCCGCCGGACTTCCCGCCGCGGTTGCTGCACCGCGCAACTCGGGGCCCGTCCCGGGCCCGCGCGAGCCCGCCGAGGGGCACACGAAGCGGAACATCTGCCTACCCATCAGGATGATGTCGCCGTGCAGCAGTTTGTGCGGCTTGTTCAGCCGCCAGAAAATCCCATTGGCGCTGTTCAGGTCTTCCACGCTGAGGCTGTCGCCGGTCAACGTGAAGCGCGCATGGCGGCGCGAAACCAGGGCATCTTCCGGAAACAGAATGTCGCCGTCCACGCGCCCCAGCGTGACCACCGCCTTGTCCAGCGTGCGCTCCTCGCCATGCGAGCCGTCCGGGCGCACCACCAGCAGCGAATAGCGCACCCTGGGCCGCATCATCGCGGCAACGGGCGATGTCCCGGACTGCACCGTTGGTTTTTCGCGCGGGGCTTCGGCGGCCTTGGCCACGTCCACGCGGCCGGCCATTTGCGGGGCTCGGGGCACTACTTCCACGGCTGCGCCCTTCATCTCCCGCCACAAAATGTCGAAAGCGATGATCTTTTCCGCCTTGCCTTTCACTTCCGCTTCGGCGGCCTGCTGGAAGGGAATGTTCGCGCGGCGCAATTTTTCTTCCAGGTTGGCGCGCTCGTCTTTGGAAGCCGACACGTAAATGGTGTCCGGCTTGGCCATGGTCTGGATGCGTGCCGCCACGTTCACCGCGTCGCCGAACACGTCCTTGTCCTTGATCATGCCCGGCCCGAAGTTCATGCCGATGCGCACGTGGATGCGTTCCTGTTCCTGCTGGTGGGAGTTGTAGGCTTCCAGGGTGCGCTGCATGTCCACGGTGGCGCGCACGGCAGAGACAGGGTCTTCGAAGTAGGTCATCAAGGCATCGCCGATGGTCTTGCAAATGGTGCCGCCATGCGTTTCGGCGATGGGGCTGAGCATGTCAATGCACTTGTGGACGTAGACCAGGCCGGCCACGTCGCCGAATTCCTCAAAGAAGCGCGTGGAACCGACGATATCCGAAAACACGACAGCGACCTTGCGCGAAAGCTTACTCAGTTCTTCATCGAGCTGCTTGCGCCGCTCGATGAGGTCCTTCAACTTTTGCGAAGACGCTTCGTCCTGTTTCATGTTCAGGCCGTCGGCAAAGCCAGAAGCCTATCGTCAAACTCAGCGGAATGCAACCGGTGTCCGCCGCGGCAGTGCACACAATAACGCGAGTGCCGTTGCGTTCCGACGAAGCGAAACGCCGAAGCCCGTTCCGTTTGTCTTCCCGGGACGCGACGCCATCCGGCTTGCGGGGCAATTTTGCCACAAAATGGAGAAAGCGGGATACGCCCACGCAACAAATTTGCTTTTGAACGGCCTGTGCGAGGCAATGCACGAATCGGGTGGGGGATTGCGATAACGTCATGTACAGGACTGATTTCCCATTGACACCCCCCCTGCCATTTGCCACCATTCGCGCTAGGCGCTTCTCCGCTTGCAGGAGTCCGCTGGTCCGCTGGGAATCACCGGGCCTGCCTCCCGAAAGAGGAGACAACTCCGTTCATGCGGGCGGTCCCGCACTGCGGGAAAAAGTGTCGGAGAAGCTGACGGCGATGTATGCGTGTGCGCGTGTCGATGCGCGCGAGTGTCTCATAAGTTAGAGGAGAGGCGAAGAGTGGAGAATTCGCCCCAGGGAAATCCTGAGTCATCACCGGTTGCGGTGGCTGCGCTGGAATTGCGCATCGGCGCGCAAACCGATGTGGGCAAAGTGCGCGACCAGAACGAAGACCGCGTGCTCGTCTTCGACTTGAAACGCTTCCGCGAACTGAGCGCAGTGGGCACGGAAACGGCCTCGCTGCGGCGCCCCGGGGTGTTGTTGGTGGTTGCCGACGGCATGGGCGGAATGAGCGGCGGGGAAACCGCGAGCCAGATGTGCGTGGAAAATCTGCTGACCCTCTTCCTGGAGAAACTGGACGCGCCGGGGGATAGCGGGCGCGTGGACGCCCCGCAGACGCTGGGGGACGCTGTCCGCGGCACGAATGATCTGATCTACTCGCGCGCCACCGCGGACATGAAACTCCGCGGAATGGGCACCACGCTGACGGCCGCGTTCCTGGAAGACGATCGCATGTGCGTGGCGCAAGTGGGGGATTCGCGCGCCTACTTACTGCGCGACGGCGAAATGGTGCAGTTGACCCGCGACCAGACGCTGCTGGCCAGCCTGAAAGAGCAAGGCAAGTTGCCGCCGGGCGGGCTGGGCAAGCGGTGGAAGAACATGCTGCTGCAAGCCGTGGGTGCCCAGGAGAATTTGCAGGTGGCCATGTCGGAAACGAATCTGCGCACCGGTGATTGGATGATGCTGTGCAGCGACGGCCTGCACGGCCCCGTGGAAGAGGCTGACTTGGCAGCCATCTTGAAGGGCAGCGGCTCGCCCGCCGAGAAAGCGAAATCGCTGACGGTGCGGGCCAATGAAAATGGTGGGCCGGACAACGTCAGCGTCATCGTGTGCGAAGTGGTGGCGGCGCCTCCAACGGCGCCGGGAGAACCGCGCTGAAGAAGCTGGGCAAATACGAGATTATCGAGGAACTGGGCCGCGGAGCCATGGGCGTGGTGTATAAGGCGCGCGACCCGCTGATCGGGCGCCTCATTGCCCTGAAGACGATTACCGCCGGCCTCGCCGACAACCAGGAACTCCTGCAGCGATTCTACCGGGAAGCGCAATCCGCGGGCGGACTTCAGCACCCCAACATCGTCACGGTGCACGACCTGGGCGAAGAGAACCAGACTCCCTACATCGCCATGGAGTTCATCGAGGGCACCAGCCTGGAGAGCATCATCCAGAAAAAAGCGGCGCTGCCGCTCTCCCAAAAAGTGGGACACATCGTGCAGGTCTGCCGCGGGCTGGGGTACGCCCACCAGCGCGGCGTGGTGCACCGCGATATCAAGCCCGCGAACATCATGCTGACGAGTGAAGGCGTGGTGAAAATTGTGGACTTCGGCATCGCCCGCGTCATGGCGGCCTCGAAGACGCAGTCGGGCCTGTTCATCGGCACGGTAGCCTACATGTCCCCGGAGCAGGTGCGCGGCGAGCACGTGGACGGGCGCTCGGACATCTGGTCCGTTGGCGTGATGTTCTACGAGTTGCTGACGTACGTGCGGCCGTTCGCAGCCGACAACATGGCGGCGATGATGTTCAACATCGTCAGCCAGGAAACCAAGCCGCTGCGCGAAGCGCTGCCGCAAGCCCCGGCGGAGCTCGAGGCCGTACTGCAGAAGATTCTGAAAAAAGAAACCGATGATCGCTACCAGTCCATGGAAGAAGTGCTGCTGGACCTGGAGCCCATCCACAAGAAGCTGCAAAGCGACATCGTGGGAGAGTTGGTGACGCAAGGCCAGCAGCTCATCGACTCCGGCGATTTCGGCAAGGCGCGCGACGTCCTGCGACAGGCCGCGCAACTGGATACGGCGCAGACGCAAGTGAAGCACCTGCTGGAAAGAGTGAACCAGGAGTTGAAGCGCGGCAAGGTGCTGCCGAAACTCCAGGAAATGACTGCCAAAGCGCAGGAACTCTTGAAGGCAGGCAAGTATTCCGAAGCGGCCGTGGAAGGCGAAGCGGCGCTGAAGCTGGATTCGGCATACGGGCCGGCCCAGGAACTCATGCAATTGGTGAAGGAACGCGCGGAAGTGGCCAACCGCGTCAAGGATGGAATGCAGTTCTCGCGGAAGCAACTGGCCGAAGGCGATTTGACGGGCGCGGAGAAGAAGGTCGAGGAAATTCTCGCCCTCGAAAAGGATAATCCCCAGGTCATCGAACTCAAGCGGCAAATCCAGGAAGAAAAGTCGCGGCGGGAAAAGAAGAAAACACTCGGCGAGCGGCTGCAGCGAGCGCGCAGCCTCTGGACGGAACAAAAAATTGCCGAAAGTATTGAACTGCTCAACGAATTGGACCGGGAATTCCCGAACGAGCCGGACGTCAAGAGCCTGCTGACCAGCGCGCGCGCCGACCAGGGCGAGCAAGAGAAACAAGGCCGGCTGGCGGAAGCGCGCAAACTCCTGGGCGAACAAAAATTTGCGGAATCCCTGGCCATTCTGGACAAGCAACTGGAAGCGAATCCCAGCGACAGCAGCGTGCAGCGGCTGCGCGAGCGGGTGCTGGAGGAGCGCAAGGAACACGCCAAGCGCATCCGCTTGCACCACGAACACCTGGCGCTCAAGAAATTGGTGGCCGACGCCAATTACAAAGAGGCCATCCAGCGGGCCAATACGCTGCTGGACGAATTTCCGGGCGAGTTCGAGCTCACGCAACTGCGCGACTTCGCTCGCAGCCAGCAGGAACTTGCCGAATACAACAAGAACCTGGAAACCAAGATCCGCGAAGTTCGCGCGCTGATGGAGAAGAGCGAATTCAAGCAGGCCATCGCGGAAATTGAGAAGGCGCTGCCGGCGTTTGCGGGCAACGCCGAACTGCTGGAATTGCAGAAAGCCGCTGTCTCCAAAAAGAAGGAATTGGATGACCGCGAGAAGAAGGAATACATCGAGAAACAGCTCCGGGCAATGAAGCTGGCGCTGGATCACGAAGACTTCACCGGCGCAATCGACCTCGGGCAGAAGACGCGGGTGCTGGTCGGCGACAACAAAGACGTGACGCAGGTCATGCACTTGGCGCAACGCGAAAAGGAACTGCGCGACCGCAACAAGGAAGCCACGGACCAGTTCAAGACGGCCATCTTTCGAATTGATGAAGGGAAATTCGACGAGGCGCAGAAAATCCTGGAGGACGTGCAGAAGACGCACATCTTTGACCCGCGGGTGCACAAGCTGCTGGACGCGGCGAAAGAAAAGAAGCCTTTGCCGGCCTCGGATGAAACACGCATTGGGATTTTCCGTCCCGGCGCCGAAATCGGCGCGCCGGAGGTTGCAAAGGAAGTTGTGCAGACAGCCCCGAAGGTGCCGGCACCTTCGGCAGATAAGACCATGGTGGGCTCCCCTCAGGAGCTTGCGGAGGCATTCTCGGGGGCGCCGGTGGTGGAGCATCCTGCTGTCGCCCAGCCAGCGCCCCCCGCAGCCGTTCCGCCTGTGAAGGAGCCTCCGGCCACGCCGCTATCTGAAAAAGACAAGAAGAAGAAAGGGAAGGAAAAGGAAAAAGCGGCGGAGCAAGCTGCCGCCAAGCCCGCAGCACCGGCGAAACCTGCGGAACAAAAGCCCGCCCCCGCTGTTGAAGTGAAAGCCGTTCCACCCGCAGCGCCGGGCAAGCCCGTTGAACCGAAGCCTGGGGCGCCTGCCGAGGTGAAGGCTGCACCGCCTGCCGCGCCGTCGGCGGAGAAACCCAAGCCGGCGGAGGCAGCGAAGGCTCCGGGCAAGCCAGAGCACGACGAAACGACACCACTCTTCAAGCCGAAGAGAGAAAAGCCCGCGGAACCGCCCGCCGCAAAGCCTGTTTCCGAGCATGACGAAACCGTGCCGCTTTTTAAGGCGAAGAAAGAGAAGCCCGCGGCGGCGCCGGCAGCGGCCGCGGCCATTCCCGCACCGGTTGCAGAGGCCGTGCCGGTGTGGAAGAAGCCAGCGGTCATGGGAATTGCCGCCGTGCTGGTGCTTGCCGTGGCTATCGGTGGGTACATGGCCACGCGGCCCAAGACTGCGGAGCCTTTGACGGAAAGTGGCGCCGGAATCACTGTTCCTGAGCCGGGCCCGGCTCCCGCACCGAGCGGGCCGGCGCCGAGCCAGATCCAGGAACAACTGATGAATGATGCTCGGTCGCTGATGGCGTCGAAGAAATTTGATGCGGCGAGCAATAAGCTGAAGCAGGCCAAGGGTATCAGCGGCGGAACGCACGGGGCTGACATCGACACGATGATGGCGACGATCGAGCGCATGCGGAGCGGTGACGTGGCCCTGGCGTCGTTGCTGGCCAAAGAAGACGCACTTTGGAAAAAAGGTGTGAAGGCTTATGGAGCAAGTAAGGCCGGCGATGCACGAAAGGCCTTTGACGAAGTTGTGAAACTGCAGGGCGGGCAACGGCGCGCGGACGCGCAGGATTATTTGAGCAAGAGAATTCCGGAACTTGAAAGGGCGGACGGATTGCTTTCCCAGGCGCGGCCGCTGGCGCTGAAAAAAGATAAGGCGAGTCTGGACCAGGCACGCGGCTTCGTTCAGCAGGTGATCGCCATGAACGGCCCGAAGACGGAGGATGCGCGGACTCTCGATGGAGCCATCACCCGAGGGCTGAACGCGCTGGCGGGCGAGGCGGCCGCCGCGGCAACTGCTGCCAAGATTAACGAGCTGAAATCGGGCGCGGCGCAGGACATCGCCCGCGAGGACTTCGACGCGGCCCGCGCGAAGGCGAACGAGATCCGCTCCCAGGGCGAGGACCCCGCGCCGGTGATCAGCGCAATCGCTCGCGCGGAACAAAGCAAAGCGAGTTCTTTCCAGACGCAGTTCAATAGCGCCCGAAACGATTCCAATGCCCTGAAACAATTGCAATCCGACCTGCAAAAGTACATGGCGGCAAGCGGAAGGATCGGCGAAGCGGCGCGCGATGTGAGCGGGAAAATTCCGGACGAGCTGACTCGATTGGAAGCGGCCAGCAGGCCGGCTCCGGCACCTACGCCTGCGGAACCCGTTCCAGCCCCTTCGGCGCCGCGCAGCGCGAATGTGCAGGTGCTTCCCTCCGCCCTTTCGCATCTGAGTTGGACGGCACCGCTCGGCGCGGCAACGCTGGTGAATAACCGCTACCTGGATGTTCCGCTGAAAGGGCTATCTACGAATGTGCCCGGCGAGATTACGCAGCGCGCCGCAGCCGGCAGCACGGTGCAAATGCGGCTGGATGTAAATAGCGGCGGGAAGGTAACCGGCGGAGTTGTGAACAATGGTGACGCGGGCATCGGCCAGCTATTAGTTAACGCGGCGAAATCCAGCTGGCAGCTTTCCTCGCCGCTGGTGAATGGCAAGCCGGTCATGACCCAGGTGACCGTGAAGGTGCAGTTCTAACCGGGCAGGTCTCTCCTTAAATTATTTCTCCTGAGAACTCAGCGAGCAGACATTGGCAGGGAGTGGAAGACTGCGCCGACCGAGCAAAACAAAGCGCCCGGAGGAAGTATGTCCCCCCGGGCGGAAGAGTCTGGATTGCGCCGGTCTAGAAGAACAGCTTCAGTCCGAACTGCATGCGGCGGCTGCTGGTGTTCATGTACCTCTGGCTGCCGAACGTGTTCGCCAGAGAGACGGCATCAAAGGCATCGATGGCGTTTTCGGGAATAACGCCCGTGACCCCAGCCGCGGTATAGCGCGGTGAGAAGGCAAACGCGGGCGAGAACTGCGCGTCGGTGGAGAACACGTTTCCGATGGGGTTGCCCGGATTCCGGTGGTTCAACACATCGTAAATCTCCAGGCGGAACTGGAGTGACGTGCTTTCCCCAATGCGCAGGTTTTTCAATAGCGAGAAATCCCAGTTCACGATGTTGGGACCCACCAACGAATTGCGCCCGGCACTCCCGGCGACGAAAGTTGAGGTACCCACTGTAAAGCTCTGCCCCGGCTTGAAGCCCATGGGAACCTGAACAAAATGGGCAGCGAAGGGAGCAATTGGCGCGCCGCTTGCATCTTTATACCCCAGGGCCAGATTGGTGCAATTGGGATCCACCAGCAAGGCCACGCTGGTAAGCGAAGCCCTCGGGCTGCCGAGGGCCGGCCGCGCCGTGCTCACGCGCCCGAAGCCGCCGGGATCAAAACAATTGCCAAAGGGGCTGCCGTTCAGAGGCGTGTAGGACTGCCCGGACTGATAGGTGACGATGCCCCCCAGTTGCCAGCCGCCAAACACAGGGTTCTTGGAGTGGCCCAGCCCCCACAGGTAACTGGTAACGAACCGCTGGCGGCGATCGAACGAGGAATTGCCGCGGTCCGCGTTCACGTTGCGCGGATCTTGCGCAAAGGGAGAAATGGCTTCAATGGATTCAAAACCGCCGGAGGCATTCACGAGGAAAATGCTGGTAAGGTTCTGTTCAATGCGGCGCACACTGGGGCCGAATATTTCGCTGGTGTTGTCGATGTTGTGGCTCCAGGTGTAGGCCACGGTGAAGGTGACGTTGCCCATTCTTCCAATCGGAGCCATGCGGCGGGTGAGACTGGTCTGCAGCGAATGATAAATGGACGAGCCGCCGTTGCCGATCTTGGTGATGGCGCCATGGGTATTGTCCGTGCGATTGAGAATGCAGCGCGGGTTGGGACCCAGGTTCGTGGTTCCCGTCCCTGCGGAGCACGGATTGGTGGGTGACGGCGCGCCCGCTCCGAGCGTGTTCCAGCCGGAGTTTGGATTTTCGTCGGTGCGCATGAACAGCTTGGTGCCCTTGCTGCCCACGTAGCCGGCTTCAAACAGCAGGTTGTCGGAAAGCTCCTGCTGGATCCCCAACGAGAAATTGTGCACGTACGGGTTCACCATGTTGGTGGCCACGGTGTCCTGCGCGGAGCAGTTGATCAGCGGCACCGTGCCCGGTAATGCGCGGCCGACGATCGAGCTGCAGCCCGACACTTGACTCGCATTTACGCTGGCGATGCTGATCGGTGCATTCGGAAAAGTGCCGCTAATCGGCAGCACGGTGAGGCCTGGAACCGCAACTTGGTTGAGGGCCACAAAGAACGGCGATACCGGGCCGCTCTGCCACACCAGCAACGGGATATTCAACACCATGGGGTTGTACATCATGGCGTAGCCGCCACGGATCACCAGGGTCGAATAGGGAGCCCAGGCAAATCCGAATCGCGGGGCCACGTTGTTATGGTCCGCCTCCACCACCGGAGCGCGCCGGTTCAACTGGTTCACGCGGTTGAGCGGCTGGCCGAAGTTTTCATAGCGGATGCCGTAGCTCACGGTGAACTCCCGGGTCACGCGCCAGTCGTCCTGGAAGAAATAAAAATGATCGAATTCGCGCAGTTTCAGCCGCGGATCGCCCTGCCCGCTTATATTTCCGGTGACCGGATCGGAGACCAGGTTTGCCAGGCGCTGAAAAACAACGAAAGCATTGCTCGGAGCAGCGGCGGGCTCTCGGGCAAAAGCCCGCAAGCCGCCGAACCCCGAATTACCGAAGAAGTACTGGCCCAGATCCGACGGCATGCTGTTGATGTTGCTGAGTATGCGCACAACGTTGATGCCGAATTTGTAGCTGTGATTGCCTCGATTGTGGGAAAAGTTTTCTTGGAATTGGAAAATATTGGTGCTGATCTGGCTGGGGCTCGAGTCGCGGCCTATGGTGAAGTTCACCCCGGCCGAGCTGAAGCTGCGCTGATAAATGCCGAATCCGCCAAAACTGTCAATGACCGTGGCCGCCGGCTGGGTGTTGCGAGCGGCTTCGGGCAACTGGAATGTGCCGGTACCCGTGGAAATGCGGCTGAATGAGAAGCGGAACTCGTTGAGAGACCTCGCCCAGTAATAGCGGTGGTCCGCCAGGAAGCTCTGGCTGCGCTGCCGAACCAGCAGCTTATAGTCCGGGAGCAAGCCGAGATCGGAAAACGCGCTGTCCCCGGCATTGGAAAGGGCCATGCGGGGCGTGCGCACCTCATCGAACAAATAGCGCGCATAAATGTCACTGGAGTTGCTCAGGCGGTGATCCACGCGCGCCGACCATTGGTGGTCCTTCACGTCATAGGCATTCCCGTCGGGGACCAGGTACGTCGAGTAGGGAATACTGGTCGTACCGACAACCGCGCTCGTGGCCGGGATGCACGGGTTCGTCACAGAAAAGCCCGCCGGCGCGGGAGCGATGAAGCAGGGCGCCGAAGTCAAGGCCGGAATCGCCGAAACCGACGGGACGCTCAGGTACGCGAGCAACGCCGGATTCACCGGCAGGCTGCGCAAGGCCGTGAGGCCCGCTGGGGTCGGATAAGTGCCAATCACTGGGAAAATGTTGGAGAGATTGTTGCGCGTGCGGTCCCACTGGTAGGACACGAAATAAAAAGTCTTGTCGGCGATGATGGGGCCGCCGAGGGTGGCGCCGATCTGGTTTTCATAGTAGCGCGCCGGCTGGCTCAACAGGGCCACTGCTTCTGCCTGGCTGCGGGCATTCAGGGAGTCATGCTGCCCGTACCAGAAAAGAGTGCCGCCCGTGCGGTTGGAACCGCTCTTGGTGATGACGTTGACCGTGGCCCCGCTGTTGCGCCCGAACTCCGCCTTCAATTGCGTCGTGAGGATGTTGTACTCGGCGATGATATCCGTGTTGGAGAATTGGGTAGCCGCGCCGCCGAAAAGCGGCTCGTTATTGTCCACGCTGTCGATGATGAAATTGTTGTCGCGCCCGCGCGAGCCGTTCACGGAAAACGGCACCAGCGTGCTGCCGAAGCTGAAGGTGCGCACGCTCAAGACCCCGGGAGCCAGCAGGCCGAGGTTGTTGATGTCGCGCGTAATCACCGGCAGTTCGCGGGATTGCTGCTCCGGAAACGAAGATGCTTGCGTCGCACCGGTGGTGTCCGTCATCGGCGAAGTGGACTTCACTTCTACGGTGACGGTGACCGCGCCGGGCTTCATCTCAAACAACTCATTGGTCACACGGTTCACGTTGACCTGCACCGGCTTGTGCGTGACCGTCTGGAAATCTTCGATCGCCGCGGTCACTTCATACACACCTGGCGGGATCTCCGGAAAGCGGTAGTTTCCTTCGGCATCCGTGCTGGCGTTGTAACTGCGGCCTGTGGCAGGGTTTTTGATCTCGATACTGACGGCTCCTAGTGGCTTGCCCTGGGAGTCACGCACATGCACGGCGATCACGCCGCTGATGGTCTGAGCCGTAAGCGATCCGGCGCTGGCCAGAAGTGCAAGTATGACGAAAGCAGCCCATCCAAAACGCGCAATTCGCCCGTGCATGGGTTTGACTCCTCTCCATCGCTGCATAAGGGGAAATATTCGCAAACTGCACCATCCGCCACACAAACCGTAGTATTCCGAACCGCAACTTGTGATCGACACTGCCGCGACGCTGCGAAAGGCAGCATCCACCCCCACAAGTGAATGTACTTTGCAAAATTAAGAAATCAAAGTCAAGGACTTATTCGGAATGAGCAGGCGATGTTAAGTGCAAGTAAATTGTGCGGATTAAGTGACGAAACGAGAGATTTGTTCTTGACTTTTAGGGAAACAAAATAGTAGCTTGCGCGCGCGAGTATTTTTTCCATGGGGTCGGGTTTCACGTCCTAAGACTGCGGTGCGCGCAGTCAAGAAAACAGGCGATCGCGGGGGAGTCCTACGATGTCATCGAATCGTGTACCAGCCAATCAGAATACGCCCGTTCATCATTCTCAGCTGCGCCAGGTTTGCAGCCAATGGACGAGTATCATTCCCGTACTTGTGCTGGCTCTCGCTTTGGGCGGCTGTGCCTTGAATTCCACTGGATTGCCCGGCGGCTTGCCGGTCCCGCCCGGTGGCGGAACGCTGACTATATCCCGAAGCACGCTGGTGGCCGGGATTACCGGACGAACCTACACGATTTGGATTCCCACTTCCGGCGGTACGGGAACGCTGGCCGCTGGGGGGTGCACGATCATTGCTGGCGGACTGCCGGCAGGGCTGAGCATTGCGCCATCGAGTGATCTGCCGACGACCGTTGCGGTGAGCTTTTGCAGAATCACCGGCATGATCACCACCGCGGGTCCCGCCACGGTGAGCTTTACCTTGCAGGCTGCGGATACGGCGACGCCTTCCAATACAGCTTCGCAGGCTTTTTCCATTGTGGTGCGGCCGGAGTTTACTGTCACCACGGCAACTCCATTCCTCGACGGCGTGATTGGACGAACCTACGGCAATGCGCCGCAGACGCCGCAACCGGTGGTCACCAGCGCGAGTGCAACGGCGGGGAACGCGCCACTGACAACTTGTGCTTTTACGATTGCCGGTAATCCGGGCTTCAACCTGGCACCGGCCCCCACGGGAGCAAACACCTGCTCGCTGAGCTCGGGCGCGACGGCGCTCACGGCGAGCGGCATCTTCAGCGTTTCGCTGGCGGCCACTGATTCAAACCTGACGGACACCTTCCCCGGGCAGACCACCAAAATCGTCGTACCCCAAAAGACGATCTCCAGTGCGGCGCTGGCCTTGACGGTAAATGTGGCGCTGGGTGTAACACTGGCGCAATCCACGAATGCGACGCCGACAACGGCGCTGCTGAATGCCGTGCAGGGACGCAACTACGGAACCGGCGCGCAAGCGGTCGGAGCCCCGTCGTACGCGGCAACGGGCGGTTTGACTACATCGGGCAACTACAACTGGTGCGTCAGCACGGGCGCTTTGCCGGCCGGGTTCACAACAAGTCCGTCCGCGGTTGTGGCATGCCCGACGACGGTTGCGGTTCCTGTGGCCACTCCTGTTACTTTGACCTCCGCAGCCGCCGGGGCGGCCGGTGGACCAACGGGATTTACGTTGCTGGCAGGCGACACAGGAAACGCGGCAGTTCCCGCATTAACCACGGCGCTAACCGTGGGCGCGGTTTCCAACACCGCCGCGACCAACCTGACGATTAATTCTCCGCTCAGCATGACAGCGAATTTCAATGATCCGATGCCGGATGCGGTATTCGGGCGGACGTACGGCGGGGCGGGTTTTACTTCACTGGTGTATACGGTGACCGCGAATTCCGGCGAGGGCGCGTATGCATTTACGGCGCCGCCCACGGCCGGAGCACCGGCGGCGGGGGTGTTTCCGGCGCCGATGGCGTGCGTCTCTGCGGCCACGACTCTGACGTGTTCCAGCGCGGCGATTACCGGCACGGCGGGGGCGTATACCAGCGCTCCAGCGTCGGTGGATGATGCCGGCAATACGGCGGTGCCGGGGTCGGCTGCGGCAGCAGCCACGGCCACGGTGACGCGCAGCGTGACGGTGCGGACGGAATTCACCATCACTACCGTGACAGCCTTTCTGAACGGCGTGCAGGGCCGCACCTACGGCAATCCGGGGGCGCCCGATCTGAAGACGCCCCAACCGGTGAACACGGGCGTGAGCGCGACGGTCGGCAACGCGCCGCTGACGACGTGCACCTTCACGGTGGCAGCCAGCAATCCGGGCTTCAATTTGACGCCGGCACCCACGGGAACGGCCTGTGCATTGAGTTCCGGGGCGACGACACTGAGCACGGCGGGGGCCTTCAACGTATCGCTGAGCGTGCAGGACTCTCCGATCACGGATCCGGTAAGCGCGGGGACGGTCGTGCCCGCGGGCACGGTCAGCAATTCCGGTGCGCCGCTGGCCCTGACGGTGAATGCTGCGCTCGCGGTGGCGCTGAACGCCCTTTCACCCAACCCGGCCAATGCCAATGCGCGCGCAGTCATTGGACGCTCCTACGGTTTTGCGCCGCAAGCACCGGTGGTGTACGACGTCACCGGCGGCTTGCCGGCATACGTCATTACGTCAAGCGGCACGCTTCTCACCGACACGAATATCGCGTGCCCGGCAGGAGCGACGTCTGCTACTTGCTCGAGCGCTGCCCCCGTAACCAAGAGCACCGTCGGGACCGGCGCCACTCTTACCGTCTCCGCAACCGACACAGCCAACAGCGCGACTCCTTCCGGTGCGGCATCGTCCGGAGTTCAACCGTTCACAATTCAACCGTTGCTGAAGCTTATATCTAACTTCAACAATCCGATGCCGGACGCAGTACAGGGTCGCACCTACGCTGGATCCACCCCCATGATTTTCGTTGTCTCGGACGGCTTGGGTAGTTACATCTGGACACTGCCCGGAAACTCCGGCGCTCCGGTGGCGGGTTCCTTCCCAGCGCCGATGTCGTGCCTAGCGGGTTCGACTGATGCCAACTGCTCGAGCGCGGCGATCACTGGCACCCCGGGAAACTACACGAGCGTTCCGGTCTCGGTGGATGACACAGGGAACTTGACGACGCCGGGCTCGGTGCTTGCCTTGGCCACGGCTACGCTGAATCGTGATTTGACCGTGCGTCCAGAGTTTACGATTACGACGGTTGCGCCGTTCCTGCCGGGTGTAGCGGGCCGCACCTACGGAAATGCGCCACAGAGTCCGCAGCCGGTCAATACGGACGTGAGCGCGACAGTCGGGAACGCGCCGCTCACGAGCTGTACCTTCACGGTTGCCGGTAACCCGGGCTTTAATCTCACTCCCGCACCGGTGGCAGCGTCCTGCCCGCTCAGTTCGGGCGCAACGACACTCACCCCCGCAGGCGGATACAGCGTGTTGGTGTCGATTTCGGATACAGCGATCTTTGATCCCTTCTCGGCAACAACGGTGGTGCCGGCAGGAACGGTGAACAACTCCGGAGCGCCGCTGGGCCTCACGGTGAATGCGGACATCAATCTGACCAGCGTGGCGCCGGACCCGGGCAACGCAGCCACATCCACGGCGGTGATTGGCCGGAGGTACGGAGCGCCAGGGGGCATGACCTCGCCGGTGTACACGTTTACGGGCGGGCTGGGAGGATTCACGATCACCACGCCGGCCATTCCAGCGTGGATGACCTGTACGCCGGGCGCCACGACGCTGACCTGTGAAAGTACGGGTGTGGGGACAGTCACGGCCGGCGCGAGCACGATCACTGCGAACGTGGTGGATACAGCCAACGCAGCAACGCCAGCGAGGAGCCCGGCCTTTACGGACTCGCGGACGATCACCGTGAACACGGCGCTGGCACTGGCGGCGAGCTTCAATGATCCGATGCCGGACGCAGTACGGGGACGCACCTACGGCGGCGTGGGATTTACGTCTCCGGTGTACACGGCGTCGGACGGCTTGGGTGGTTATGTCTTCACACTGCCTGGGAACGCCGGCGCGCCGGGAGCGGGGTTGTTCCCAGCGCCGATGGCGTGCGCGGCGGGGGCCACGACGGCCACCTGTTCGAGCGGGGCGATCACCGCGACAGCCGGGAACTACACGACGGTGCCGGTCTCCGCGAATGACACGGCGAACCTGACGACGCCGGGCTCGGCGAGCGCGGGCGTCACGGCCACGGTGAATCGAACGTTGACCGTGCGGGCGGAATTCACGATTACGACAGTGACGGCGTTTCTGGAGGGCGTGCAGGGCCGCACCTACGGCAATCCGGGGGCGCCCGATCTGAAGACGCCCCAACCGGTGAACACGGACGTGAGCGCGACGGTCGGCAACGCGCCGCTGACAAGCTGCACATTCACCGTCACGGCGGTCAACCCCGGCTTTGGTCTCACGCCGGCCCCTGTGGGGACAACCTGCCCATTGAGTTCGGGCGCGACGACGCTGACCCCCGCAGGGGGGTACAGCGTGTCGGTCTCGATTTCGGATACAGCGATCACGGATCCGGTCTCGACGGGAACGGTGGTGCCGGCAGGAACGGTGAACAACTCCGGTGCGCCGCTGGCCCTGACAGTGAATTCGCCTCTGACCGTTGCGCTGCAAACTGTTCCGGCATCACCTGACCCGACCACTCCCGCTGGCCAGGCCGTTGTGGGCCGGACCTACGGCGCTCCGGCGATGACCAATGTCGTGTACGAAGTCACCGGCGGATTGCCGGCGTACATAATTACTCCGTCGGGCACTCTGACTACGGCCACAAACATCGTGTGCGTTTCTGGCGCAGCTACATCAACCTGTAACAGCGCGGCCGCCAACGTAACCAACTCGGGTGGTGTGAATCCCAGCTTGACCATTTCGGCTACGGACACAGCGAATGCTTCGACTTCGGCGGCTGCGGTGGCAGCCACGAAGGCGGACGTATGGACAGTGAATCCGGCGATTACGTTCAGCCTGCTGCCAGCGCCCACCGGCGTGGGGTTGAACGGAGTGATCCCGGATGGCGTGGTGGGGCGCATCTATGGCACAGGCACGACGGTTCCGAGTGGCAGCGCCGACCTCGTATTCACTGCCAGCGGCGGTCTGGGCAACGCGGCGACGTTTGGCTTGACGGGCACGGCGACAGGCACTTTTGTGACGAACAGCGGCCTGATTTGCACGCCGACGACACCGCAAGTGAGTGCGAGCGTGTCGGTGACATGCAATAGCGGCGGCGGCGTTTCCACTCTCGTAGGAACGGCCGGGGCGAAGACCCTGGTGATGACGTTCAGCGACGCGGGCAACTCGACAACGCCGACAGCTTCCACGAATACGGATACGGCGGGGTTCACCAATTATGCCAACACCGTCTTTGCGGCGCTGAGCATTGCGCTGCAAGCAGGCTCGCCAGACCCGGCCGACCCCAACGCGCAAGCCGTGGTGGGGCGCACGTACGGCGCGGCGCCGGAAGCTCCCGTGGTGTATGAGGCGACGGGCGGTCTGACGGGAGGGACGGGGTACGTCTTCACGAGGAGTGGGACGCTGATCAGCCCACCAAATTCGAACATTTGCAACGCGCAAGTGCTACCAACGTCGAGCACGCTGGCATGCAACAGCAACAACGTCGGCGTGACGGGAACGACAGGAGACCTGACGGTGAGGGTGGATGACGATACAACTAACCCACTCACTCCATCGGGCAACGATTCGCTGACGAAAACGTACACGGTGAATCCGGCGGTAACGATGAGCGTAGCGCCAGATCCGGCCTCCATTTCCTCGACGGCTGTCATCGGGAGGGCCTACGGCGTCCCCGCTGGCTTGCTCTCGCCGACCTACACGGCAGGCAACGGGTTGGGGCTTTACGCGTTCACGGTGGGCGCTCCGGGAGCGGGGATTACTTGCGTCACGGGCGCGACAACCGTGGTATGCGACAGTGCTGCGATTACTGCCGCGGCGCCGACGGCGTTTGACGTGATGGTTACCGACGGAGCTAACCTGACGACCGCGGCCGATGCCGTTGGCGTAACCATCAATCGCAGGTTCCTTGTGAATCCCGCGCTGGCCATTAGCACGCCCACCTTGCGCAATGGACTCGTTAATTTCACTTACGTGCCAACCGGTGGGCCGGGGGGCGAATTCATCGCGACGACGGGCGGTCTTGGCGGAACTACGTGGGTGGCGCCGGGCGGCGGTGGCGGCGGATGCGCGCCGAGCGGTTTATTTCCCTTGCCGCCGGGCCTGTCCTTGGACCCAGGAACCGGCTTGCTTTCCGGAGTTCCTAACACCGCTAGCGCAGCGGCCAGCGACTATGCCTTTGATGTTTGCGTGTTCGACTCATCCAATCAGACTACACCGTCCGACAACGACACGGTCAACTATACGGTTAACATCATGGACACGTTCGCATATGCGGCGAACTCGGGAAACGAATCAGTGGGAGTATTTAACACGACGCCAATCGCACCGCCCTTCACGAGCATCGCGACGGACCCAACGCCCGGGGCGGGCAATGATGTGCCGCATAGCGTTGCGGTGTCACCCGACGGTCGTAAGGTTTATGTCACGCTATCGGCCAGCGACCAGGTGGCCGTGATCGACACGATTACGAATGCCCTGTCGGTGTCCACCCCGTTCATCGGCCCCTTTGGAAGCTGCGTCGGCCCGCAGGGGATTACGATGGGCTCGCCGGGCGGGATTCCGACAGCGTTTGTGGCCTGCTCGAACCAGGTCGTTGTCATCATTGACGTCGGCACGGATACAGTCTTGACGGAACTGACGACACTCGGCAACGCAGGGGCGAACTTCTATGGAATCAGCCTGACGCCGGATGAGGCATTTGTCTACATCACCGACGAAACCAACAATGAGTTCGTCGTAATCGATTCGGGTCCCGCGTTCGCAGAGATCTTTGGCTCGCCGTTCGCGGCAGGTGTGACAGCGCCGCACGGCATTGTCTTCAACGGTAACGCTCTCACTTATGACAGCGTTTACATTGCCGGCTCGGGTTCGGACAACGTGATTGTTTTGAGCACGGACAACACGACAGTAGTAGCTGGACCGATCTCGACGGGCTTAGGGAGTTCACCGGAATCGCTGGCAGTCACGCCGGACGCGCTCGGCGCGCACGTATACGTCACGTTGACAGGCTCGGATGAATTCGTCGTGATTGACGACACGCTGGCAACGCCGGCGGTGGCCCCGTCCCGCACCATCGATCCGACGGCCGGAGTGGGCGCCGTGCGCAGCCTAAACGTCTCTACCATCACGACCACCGTAGCGCACGGCTTTGCGGCCTTACAAAAGGTCATCGTTGCTGGAGTCAATGACTCCAGCTTTGACGGCGCCTTTGTCATTCTGGCAACCCCGACGGCTACCACGTTTACCTATGCGCAATTGGCTCCGGATGCCACCAGTGAAGGTGGGACGGTCGGTCCTGTTGAAACACTGACGCTGGCGTCTTCGCCGTGGGGAGTGACAATCCCGCCGCTACTGACCGTGCCACTGACGGGCGTGCGCGTGTACATTGCGCAATTCAGCACAAACAACGTGGCCATCCGCGATGACGAGACGACGACGCCGTTCGGCGTGAACGGCGCTTCACCGATCGCGCTGACGCCACCGGCGACGCCGAATCCAAAGGGAATCGCTCACATCCGCGTGCCGAGATAAAAGCAGGAATCAGGGCTCAGGGATCAGGAGTCAGGGAAAAATCAGAAAGGCCCGCGAGGGAAACTTCACGGGCCTTTTTTGTTTTCAAGGAACGACGTTCACGCCGTTGCACGGTGAACGGGACCGAGCGAAAACTCTCCTAGAATTTCAGGGCCAGGCTGTTGTTCTGGATGAGTGTGTTCAGCTCGGATTGCGAGATCGCCAGGGCGAGCTCGACGCGGTCGGCGGGCTGGTTCAAGCGCAGATTGCCGAGCACCCGGGCGAGATCCGGCTGCGATTCATTGAGGCGCGATGCCTGGAAAGTGACGGCGGCCTGCATCAGCTTGGAGACGACCAGCGCATCGTTGGCAGTCTGGCAACGGACGGCCGCATTGCCGCGGAGGCCGTCAGTCAATTGAAATTGCAGCGAGGCGGATTGCAGGCGAGCGGCCAGCGTTTCAAAACCCGCGACTTGAGAAATCTGCGGCAGCATCTGCTTGACGGCAAGAAGCGTGAACTGGCTATCCATGGCAATCCACACGGGAGCTTTGCCGTTCAGCGCGCGAACCAAATCCATGAGCGGGCGGTTGTCGAGAAGGCTGGGGCCGGAAGCGGCGCGGCGGTCGAGAATCTGCTCGGCGATCTCGCGGAAACCGAAGATGGCGGTGTTGGCGTCGGCGAAGGCAAACACGAACTCGCGTCCCTGATCGTTCTTGCCGAGGTTGAGAATCAGAGAACCCCGGTGGCGGGAATTGGGCAGCTTTTTTTCCGTGGCCAGGCGCTGGATTTCCTGCGTGGGGAAATTGCCCTCGGCGATGCCGATCATGCCGACTTGCTCGCCTTCCGCCGCAGGCAGATAGGCCCAGCTCAACTGATAGACCTCGGTATCGAAATCCACGCCGACGTATTTCGTCCAGTCGGCGAGCTGGCGGAAGCGCTCGGGAAGAACTTTCGTCTTCAGCTCGGCATAGTTGGGCGCGGCGCGGAGCGCGCGGACATCCAGGAAGGAGATCTCCCCGGCGTTGCGCGGATACAGGGCCAGGACCTGGTTGGGGATGGCCTGCGCGCCGGCCGGCGCGGCCGCGAGAACAAGCAGGACAGCGAGAAAACTAACAGCGACGAGTAACTTTTTCAACGGAAATCTCCTTGACCGCAAATGATTCGATGCCGATTGCAGAGGCCGGGCAGCTTCCCTCTCTTGATGGACGTAAGCAACGTAGACGAGTTAGCATGGCGCGTCAAGTTGAAGAGGTGAGGGTAGAAATGTGGAAGAGTAGAAGTGTGGAAATGAACGAGCGTGCCCCCCTCCCCCCCATTCAATCGAATTGCATAACGGTTTGAAACAACAAAAGTTAACGGATTTGATTCGTTTTGAATCAAATCTGCAATTGCCGAAGAATCAAGGCACTGCGGATTCGATTGATTTTTCCGACAGCAGAGAGAAAGGCGCTGACGGTGGGTTATTGGTCCTGTGTCCGTCCACGCGTTGTGCATACCCCCTCCCCCCTCTTTATCGAATGATGTAAGCGCATGAAGCTACAAGGTTTGTGCGTTCTGTTACATTTTGTAACGAAATGCAGAAGTCGTGTGTTCTCATAGTCATAGAGGATTCGATAAGATTTTCACCCCGCGGGAAATGCTTCACCGGTCCTCAGTTTTCCGTGTTCCGTGGTCGGGTCCCAACCCCGAACCTTGCCATTGTATATAGCTAATAGTTGTCATATGGCAATACAATATTAGCGTGAAGACGAGTCCTTTGTCAAGAGAAAAAAGCCGTGGGAGGCGCGCGGGGAGTGAAGCCGGAGGAAGGAAAGAATTGCCTCGGCCTACAAGAGTCCGAGAGCCAGCCTGACTTGATTCTCGATGGTGTGGAGGGTGGCCTTGGAAAGGGAGCCCAGTGCCGGTAATTGCAGAAGGCGCTTCTCCAGCGTCACCACCTGATCGCACTTGGCCCACGAAGACTTTGCCAATCCCGCCTCGCCGGGAGGAATCGGGACGCGTAATGAGAACTCTCCGTGCGGCACGGTGGTGAGCGGCACGAGACAAACATCCAGGGCGTGCCGGTTCAGCGCATCCACGGAGAGAATCACGGCGGGCCGGAGTTTGTCCAGCCGGACCCAATACACTTCGCCCCGCTTTGGATACCATCCCGCGAGAGCCGCTTTGCGCACAGAATTATTCCCTGGCCAGAGAGCGCAAGGAGGCCCTCTGGAACGCGCGGGTTTCCCGGCGCGAGGATTTCGACTCGGCCGCGAAGAATTCCTGCGCCTCGCGCTCGAGTTGGTCGTACTGCTCCTGCAGGATGGCGCGCTGGAGGAGTTCGTTGAGGCGCCCGCTGACCGAGCGATCTGCAGCGGTGCGCATCAAGTACGTGAAAACACTTGGATCGATCGTAAAGCTCTTCGCCAGCTTCTTATTTGTAGTCATATTAAATATCCTATGAATTATACTATTGCCGTAGCGATGATTTGTCAATGCGAAAGGCGTCGAGCGGCGGTGAGAGGCGCAGCCCCTTCACTTCGCTCTGGGCGAGCAAAAGTGGCTGCGCTACAAGGGCGCACACGCAGGTGCGCCCCTACAAAAACGAGGACCAAGTGCGAATGGCAACCGTCGCATCCCGAGAAGTCGGGACGGCGCCGGTTGCCGCTAAAAAGGGCCGACAAGATGCCGGCGGTACAAAAGGCAAAGCGGCCCTCCACGGCGGGCCGCACTCCACAAGGGGCGCAGCCCGGCAGATCGGAGGACAGGCTGGAAAGCCTGTCCTCCGAAAAGGGAGATCCTTCGCTGCGCTCAGGATGACAACAAGACGAGGGCGCACACGTAGGTGCGCCCCTACGAAGGCGAATTTGAAATTGGAGATTTGAAATTTCAAAAAAGCTGCCGCGCTAAAGCGCGCCGCTACATGAGGCGCAAACGGATGCGGGCGTCGGCGGCTTTGCAGTCTTCGGGGCGCTCGGAGACGAAGAAGGGATTGATGTCCAGTTCCTCGATGAAGTCGAAGTCGGCGATGAACTGCGAGAGGCGCATGATAGCGTCTTCGAGCTTGGTGAAATCCACGGGCTTCTGTCCGCGGACGCCGGCGAGAATGGGATAGCCGCGAATGGCGTGGACCAGTTCGCCGGCATCGAGGTCGGTGAGGGGAATGGGGCTGAAGGCGACGTCGCGGATGGTTTCGACGAACAGGCCGCCCAAGCCGAACATGAGCAGCGGGCCGAGATTGGGGTCGCGGACAATGCCGAGAACGGTCTCGCGGCCGGTGGGAACCATTTCCTGTACCACGACGGCGGAACCGTCGGCGCCGCCGTGGGTGAGGCCGTAGTAGGTGTGGAAGGCCTGGTCGGTGGAACGGATGTTGAGGGCAACGGCGCGGGCTTCCGTCTTATGCGGGATGCCGCCGTAAGCGAGCTTCATGGCCACGGGAAAACCGAGGCCGCGCGCGGCGCCTTCCGCTTCTTCGGGCGAGTTGACGACAATATAGCGCGCGACGGAAATGCCGTAGGCATCCAGCACGGCGAAGGATTCGTGCAAGTCGAGTTCGGCTCGGCCCTGGGTGCGCGCGGTGGAGAGAATGCGTTCGGCGGCGGCGCGGTCCACGCGCAATTCGGGAACCTCGCCGTGGCCGCGGGCGCGCCAGCGGGCCTGGCGGACCAGCGCGGCGAGCGCACGCGCGGCGGATTCCGGAAACTGGCACAGCGCGAGATGCTGCGGATAACTTTCGCGCATGAGCGAGATGGATTCCTCGGGGGCCATCAGCACGCCGACGATGGGCTTCTTAATTTCGCGGCGGACTTCTTCCACCGCGCCGATGACGTCCACGGGATGAACCATCATCGGCGGAACAAAAATCACCATGGCCATGTCCACGGCGGGATCTTCGAGCACTTTGCGCAAGGCGAAGCCGTAGAGCGATGCGTCGGCGGTAGGCAGCATGTCCAGAGGATTGATGACGCTGGCTTGCGAAGGCGCGCGAGCGCGCAAGGCGGCGGTGGTGGCGTCGGAAAGGTGCGCCATCTCCAGGCCGTAGCCGATGACGGCGTCCACGGCGAGAATCGCGGGGCCGCCCGCGTTGCTGATGATGGCGACGCGCGGTCCGGCGGGCAACGGATTGCGCGCAAAGGCGGAGCCGAGGTCGAAGAGTTCTTCGACGGTGTTGACGCGCTGCACGCCGCAATGGGCGAGGAAAGCGTCGAGTGCGACGTCACTGGCTTCGGAAAGCGCGCCGGTGTGCGAACGAACGGCGCGGGCGCCGGCGCGGGTCTTGCCGGACTTCACCACGAGCAAAGGCTTTGACAGGCTGACGGTGCGAGCCACGCGAGCGAAGCGCGCCGGATCGCTGAAGGCTTCCAGGTACATCAGCACGACGTCGGTGCGCGGGTCCTGCGCCCAGTAGGCGAGGACTTCGTCGTCGGTCACGTCGGCTTTGTTGCCGAGACTGGCGAAGGAGGACAAGCCCATATTGCGCTCTTCGGCGATATTGAGAATGGCTACGCCGAGTGCGCCGCTCTGCGAAAGAAAAGCGACGTTGCCGTCGAGCGGAAACGTGGGCGAAAAGGTGGCGTTCATGCGGACGTGCGGATCGGTGTTGATCACGCCCATGCAGTTGGGGCCCACCAGGCGCATGCCGTGCTCGCGGGCGAGATCGGCGAGCTGCGTTTCAAACGTGGCGCCTTCGGCGCCGACTTCGCGAAAACCGGCGGTGATGACCACCAGTCCCTTCACGCCCTTGCTGCCGCAGTGTTCGACAGCAGCCAGGGAAAGTTCGCGGGGCACCACGATGACGGCGAGGTCCACATGCTCGGGGATGTCCAGCACCGAAGGGAAACAGCGCAGGCCAAGCAGCTCATTGACCCGCGGGTTCACCGGATAAATTTTTCCAGGGAAGCGGTACTGAATCAGATTTTGAAGAATCTGGTGGCCAAGAGAGTTGACTTGCGTGGAGGCGCCAACGACAGCGACGGATTGCGGGCGAAAGATGGGATGGAGTCCAGTATTCATTTAGCAGTCCATTTCATAGCGGGATGGCGAGAGTTTCACGAAGCACGGATTTTCTTGCCGAAAAAGAAATAAACGCGAAGGCGCTCGAGCAGATGCGCCCACATGCGCTCAACGGCCCGGCGCGATGTGCCCGGCGGGAGACGCAGGTGTTCCAGCGAGACGAAGGCGCCGTAGGGAGTGCGCTCGGCGGAGAGGCGCACTTCCGAGGGACGCGGGCCGCTCTCCCAGGTGAAAGCAACACGATGGCCTTTGGTGATTTCGAGGAACGCGCCGGAATTCCGCGCGCCCTTCTGGTGTTTCCACAGCCACTCGAAACGGCCGCCGGTTTTTGCTTTCAACGTCACCTTGCCGGGGAGGATTTTGTTCATCACTGCGGGGGTGAGCCATGCGCGAATTACGTCCGCGGGTGTGGCGCGGACGAGCGTGCGGAGATAGAGCGCGTCGCCGGAAGGGTGCGGCTCGAGCAGCGTTTTTGCGCGAAGCAGGAAATCGGCCCAGCCGTACTGATAGTCCTCGCCGGGCGCGGGTGAGGAATTGACGTGGACGACGGTGAGAAGCGCCGCAGAGCCTTCGCCTTTCACGGTGAGCACGGAGGTGGAGCTGCCGCCGCTGAGAATCAGCATCGAGCCGGGCACGACGTCGAGCACGGTGCCGCGCCACTCGAAACTTTTCCTGGCCGGGGCGGCGTCGGCCCACACGCCCCACTTCCAGACGAAGGGTCTGCCGGGGCGCGGGTCGAGCTCGACGTGGCCCATCATGATGTCGCCGAGAAAGCCCGGGCTGGTGAGCGCTTCCCAGGCACGCTGCGGGGAAACAGCGACAGCGAGCGATTCGACAATGGGTGCGGGGGGCAGGCGTTTCGGCAAGGCAAACTCACAGACGACGGGCGAAGCGGGATTATACACCAGGCGCCGGCCCGAACAGTGCCTCGATCCGCTCGCGATAGCGCTCCACAAACCATTCCGCAAGCAGCGGTCGATACTCCCGCTGCCAATCCTTCGGAAGCCGGAAGAAGTCTCCCACGATCAAACCACGACATCGAGCTGTGCCGCACCGGCACGACTGGGCGGTTCCGTTGGCAATGTTGATGTTGTAATCGACGGTGATCTCCTCGCCCAGCGCGAGATCTCTTCGAGCCACGATGTAGGATACTGTTCCCTCGAATAATTCGTAAGCGTTCGGATCGCAGCTGTGATTTGCGTGCCGGTCCGGAAAACCCAAGAGGACCACCTTCCCGTTGGGGTACGAACAATGGTCCACGCGCTCTCCGAGTTCCTCGCGGATGGGCTGCTCGGGCGTGACTTCGCGCAACACGTTGACGCGTCGAATGCGTTCGCCGGCGCGAAACGCGCGCGCCGCGAAAATTCCCAGGCCCTCAATCCGAGACGGCCTTACTTCTACGTCCGTTCCCATGGACCCGCACCTTATCGTCACTATACGGGATTCTTCTGAAAGCGGGTCTGCGGAAATTGGCCCGAGACCTGGGCGCGACGGGCATTTCGTCGGGATACAAAACGCTGCTATATTTGGCGGTCGCCCCAGAGCGGAAATTCTAGTCATGGAGCGCTGGAGATAGGATTGTTGGATACTGCCGGAACACTTGAAGGAGTTCGCGAGAAAAAAATTGCGGCGCTGGCGTCGGTGGGGACGGCGCTGGCGCTGGTGTCGCTGAAGGTGTTTCTGACGTGGTACACGGGCAGCCTGGGCGTGCTGTCCGAGGCGCTGCACTCTGGCCTCGACCTGGTGGCGGCGATCATCACCTATCTTTCGGTGCGCATCTCCGACCGCCCTGCGGATGCGGACCACACCTACGGGCACGCCAAGGTGGAGAGCTTTTCGGCGTTTGTGCAAACGGGCCTGCTGTTGCTGACGGCGCTGTACGTGATCTATGAAGCGTTTCACCGGCTGCTCACGCGCAGCGTGCACCTGGAGCCGAGCCTGATCGCCATCGCGGTGCTGGCGGGGATGGCGGGGATGGACGTGATTCGCTCGCGCGCGCTGGGAAAAGTAGCGCAGAAGCACCAGAGCGAGGCGCTGGAAGCGGATGCGCTGCACTTTTCCACCGACGTGTGGAGCACGCTGGTGGTGATGTTCGGGATGATCTGCGCGTGGGTGGGGCAGCGGTTTGGGGCGGAATGGCTCTACTATGCGGACCCCATCGCGGCGCTGTTTGTGGCCGGCGTAATCATTTGGGTAGGGTCGCAACTCGGGCGGCGCACGCTGGATGCGCTGCTGGATGCGGCGCCGGCGGGTATGCAGGAAAACATCACGTCGGCGGTGGCGGGGGTGGAAGGGGTCATCGAAGCGGGACGGGTGCGCGTGCGGCGAGCGGGAAAGCACCACTTTGTGGACGTGACCATCAGCGTGCCGCGCACGGCCAGCTTCGAGCAGGTGCATGCCATCAGCGACGCGGTGGAAAAACGCGTGGAACAAATCGTACCGGCGGACGTAATGGTGCACATGGAGCCGCGCGCGCCCGGCGGAGAATCGCTGTTCGACTCGATTCGCGCGCTGGCCCACCGGCGCGGGCTGGCCATCCACGAAATTTCCGCGCACCAGGTGGACATGCGAAAACTTTTCGTCGAAATGCACATGGAAGTGGAGGAACACCTCAGCCTGCGGGAAGCGCACCGCCGCGCCACGGAACTGGAAGAAGACATCCTGCGCGCGTCGGGGGAAACGGTGGCCGGGGTAAACATCCACATCGAGCCGCTGGGGGAGCACATCGCCGCCGCAGGCGTGATGCAGGAGCTAGCCACGGCCGTGCAGGCGCACGTGAACAGCCTGTGCGCGGTGTACAACGAACTGCTGGACTGCCACCAGGTGCTGGTGCGGGAGGCGGACCAGAGAGTGATCGTGTCGTGCCACTGCGCCATGGACGGCAGCCTGCCGATCACGCGAATCCATGACGTTACGGAGGCGCTGCAGGACCGCATCAAGGAGAAATTTCCGCAAATTTTTGAAGTGAATATTCACCCGGAGCCGGTGGAAGAGAGTTGAAGAGTCAAAGAGTCGAAGAGACGAAGCGCAAGACACGGAAAGGACAAAAAGCGAGTTATGAAGCGACCAATTCTAATCTGCATTGTTGGATGTGCGCTGGTGGTGTTGGCTGGAGCGGAATGGAAGGCAGCGGCGCGGCAAACTGTGGTCGAAAGCCCGGCGATAGAGATTCTTCGCTTCGCTCAGAATGACAAGCAAGTAGCGACCACAAATCTGGCGCTGCCGGAGGAGAAGCATCTGCGGAACGTGCGACAGATCACGTTTGGCGGAGAAAACGCGGAGGCGTATTTCTCCAAGGATGACAAGCAGTTGATTTTCCAGTCGCACGAAGGCGAGGACACGTGCGACCAGATTTACCTTATGGACCTCGAAGGGAAAAACAAGAGGATGGTCTCCACGGGAAAGGGGCGCACTACTTGTGCGTATTTTTTTCCGAACGGGAAGCGGATTCTCTACAGCTCGACGCACGTGGCCGGGCCGAATTGTCCCGCGCCGGTGGATTACAGCAAGGGCTACGTATGGAAATTGCATCCGGAATTCGACATTTTCACGGCCAAGCCGGACGGCAGCGACGTGAAGCGCCTGACCAACTCGCCGGGCTACGACGCCGAAGCGACCATCTCGCGCGACGGCAAGAAAATCGTGTTCAACTCGCTGCGCAGCGGCGATCCGGAAATTTACGTGATGGACGCCAACGGGAAAAACGTGAAGCAACTGACGAATGAGCCGGGCTACGACGGCGGGCCGTTCTTTTCTCCGGACAGGAAAAAGATTGTGTATCGCGCGGCGCATCCGGAAACGGAGGCGGAGAAGAAGGACTACCAGGACCTGATCCAAACGTCGCAACTACGGCCCACGCGGCTGGAGATTTACGTGATGGATGCGGATGGGTCCAACAAACGGCAACTGACCAAGGCGGGGGCGGCCAGCTTCGCGCCGTTTTTCCACCCGGATGGGAAGCGGATTATTTTTGCGTCGAACCTGGAAAATCCGCGCGGGCGGAATTTTGATCTGTACCTGATCAACGTGGACGGCACAGGACTCGAGCGAGTGACCTACAGCCCGGAGTTTGACAGCTTTCCGATGTGGACCTCCGACGGGAAGAAACTGGTGTGGGCGTCCAATCGCAATGCTGCCAAGCGCGGGGATACGAATATTTTCATTGCGGATTGGGTGGATTGAAGTGAGCGCCCAATCCAGGGATTTCGTGCACGGAACGGGGAACAGGAGAATGTCGATGAAAACATTGTGCGGAGGAATCCTGTTGTTGCTTGTCTCGCTCTGCGGGGCGGCGGCGCAACACGAGCAGAACATGAATCACCCGGTTGCGGCCAGCCCGACGCCACAGGCGATAGCGCAGCACCATGCTTTTCTGGAAGAGGAACGCGGAGCCATCGAACGCGGGGAAGGGTTTGGGATGGCGCTGGCGGCGGACAAGAACGGATACCCGGGGCCGAGACACGTACTGGAAATGAAAAAGGAGTTGAAGCTCACACCCGCCCAGGAAGCGGCGATGGACAAGCTGATGGTGGAAATGAAAACAAAGGCGCTGGCCAAGGGCAAGGATGTCCTGCTGGCGGAGAAGCGGCTGGAAGAATTGTTCGCGCAGGGCAAGAGTGAAGACGAGTTGCGCGAGGAAACCTACCGGGTGGCGTCGCTGCGGGCAGAATTGCGCTGGGTGCACCTGGCCACGCACCTGGCGGCAAAGAAAATCCTGACGGCGAAGCAGATCGCAGCCTACCAACAAATTCGGCACGGCCAGGGAATGAAAGCGCAATAGAAGAAGTTCGAAAACAAATAAGACGGGCGCGCGAAGACTTCGCGGCGCCCGTTTTTGTTTTTGAAATCGTAAGGGTGCGCAGATGCGGTCCCGAAGGCGCGCGTCGTCGGGCAGCGCAGCAATTGACAGCAAGGCGTGGCTGGCGTAGCGTGAGCGCTAGGTCGTCCACCTTAAGGCTCCGGATTTTCGGCATGAGGAGGCAAGGAATGGAGAAAAAGATATTGCAGTACTCGTATTGGCTCGGCGTGTTGTGCGTGGTGATGGCCGTGGCGTGGCGAGCGGCCACGGTGCTGGGCTACTTCACCGCACCGATTACGCAAGGGGGGTATCTCTTGACGTACAACAGCTTTCTCAAGGGCGCGCTGCTGTTTCTGCTGACTACGATGGCCACGGGCGCATATCTGGCGGGGAATAGGCAATAAGAACCGCAAGAGCGTGGAACTCGAAACCCGCAGAAGCGCGTGTCACTCTTTGCGGGGAGGAGCATCCGTGGAGGGGGGATCGCCGGAGAAAGAATGTTCGCCCTCCACTTTCTTGTCGCGTAGCATCATGTATTCGACGTGCTTGGGCTCCAAAACTTTTTGAAGTCCCATCACCGCGGCGCCGAGCAGGGAGGCGCGCTTCGCTTCCGCCTCAAACTCTTCTTCGGACATCTCGGCGTAGCGGTCCTTGCCGGCGGCGACTCCGATGATGAGCGCGACGACGGCAACAATCACCGCGAGTATGACGATGGTGGCCATTTCAGGCTTCCACTATTGGAGCACAGTGCCAGGCAGGAAACCATGCAAACGCCTATGGACTGGCACACGAGGCGGCAATCTGTTAGGCTGTGATTGATGGGCTGTATCCCTGATGCATTGGGGAACGGCACCGGAGGGAAAATGAGCGCCGCAAATCATGCGGGCAACGGGAAAATTACCGTGCCCGACATCCTGAGCCGCAAGGCTTCGCTTTCCAGTCTTGAGAATCAACCCCACAAGAAAATCACCTGCTTGACGGCGTACGACTATCCCACCGCGCGGCTGCTGGACGAGGCCGGCGTGGACATCCTGCTGGTGGGCGATTCGCTGGGCATGGTCGTGCTCGGCTACGAGAGCACGCTGCCGGTGACCATGGAGGAGATGCTGCATCACACGCGAGCGGTACGCCGCGGCGCGAAACACGCGCTGGTGGTGGCGGACATGCCGTATGGAAGTTTTCACGCGTCCGCCGAAGAAACGCTGCGCAACGCCATCCGCTGCGTAAAAGAAGCCGGCGCAGAAGCGGTGAAAATCGAGGGCGGCGAGCGACGGCTGGAAATCATCACGCGGCTAGTCGAAGCCGAAGTGCCAGTGATGGGTCACGTGGGGCTGACGCCGCAGTCGCTGCACGCACTCGGCGGTTACCGCGTGCAGGGAAAAACTCGCGACGCCGCGGAGCAGGTGCTGCGCGACGCCCGGGCCGTGGAAGCGGCGGGCGCGTTCGCCATCGTGCTGGAGGCGATTCCGCGGGAGCTGGCGGCGCGCATCACGCAAGACCTGCGCATCCCGACCATCGGCATCGGCGCGGGCCCGGAGTGCGACGGCCAAGTACTGGTGCTGCACGACATGCTGGGGCTCACGTTCGCCGAGCCGGCGAAATTTGTGAGGAAGTACGCCAACCTGGGCGAAACGATTACGCGCGCCGCGCAAGAGTTCTGCGCCGACGTGCGCGAGGGAAAGTTTCCGACTGACGCCGAGTGCTATCATGCGCCCGCGGGCATCCGCGAAGTGCCCGTGAAAAAACGGGCCTGAAGGCGGCCGAAGCCATCGAGGGCAGATCATGACTCCGGAAGAAATCCGAGTGCTGTACGAATTCGACGCGTGGGCCAATCACCGGTTGCTTGATGCGGCGGCGGCGCTGACGCCCGCGCAATTCACGCGCGACCTGGGTTCGAGCTTTCCGTCGGTGCGCGACACGCTGGTGCACATCATGGGCGCGGAGTGGATCTGGCACGAACGCCTGCGCGGCAAATCGCCGGGGAATTTGCTTCCCACCGCGGATTTTCCGAACCTCGGAAGCGTACGAACCCGCTGGGCGGAGGTCGAGCGGGATCTTCAGGAATTTGTCCGCGCGCTTTCCCAGGACGACCTGAAATGCAAGATCGAATACCGCAACCTGCGGGGAAACACGTTTGTCTACCCGCTCGGCTCGATCCTGCAACATCTCGCCAATCACGGTTCCTACCATCGCGGACAGGTGGTCACGATGCTGCGCCAACTCGGAGCCAAAGCCACGTCCACGGATTGGCTGCGATATTTGGACACGCTGGCGGGCCAGCCGGAAGAATAAATCCTTTTTCAACTTCGAAGGTGCAGCTCGCTTGGAGACCATTCACACACTGGAATGGATGAAGCAGGTGGCGCGACAAACGCGCGCCGAGGGGCGGCTGGTGGGTTTTGTGCCGACGATGGGCGCACTGCACGAAGGTCACCTTTCGCTGCTCCGCGCGGCACAGCAGCAGTGCTCGCCAGTGATCGCGTCCATTTTCGTCAACCCCACACAATTCGGGCCGAGCGAGGATTTGGAAAAGTATCCGCGGCAGATGGAAGCGGACCGCGCGGCGCTCGAAGAGTTGCGGGTAAACTATCTTTTTGCGCCGACAGCGAAGGAGATGTATCCGAATGGCTTCCGCACGTTCGTGCAGGTGGAAGGATTGAGCGAGCGGTTGGAAGGAAAATCGCGGCCGGGACATTTCCGCGGCGTGAGCACGGTGGTGCTGAAGCTTTTCGAGATTGTGCAGCCGCACTACGCTTTTTTCGGGCGGAAGGACGCGCAGCAGGCGCGCATCATCCGGCAGATGGCCGCGGACTTGAACCTGGACACGCACGTGGTGATTTGCCCGACGGTGCGCGAAGCAGACGGGCTGGCCATGTCGTCGCGAAACGCGTACCTGCTGCCGGACGAACGCCGCGCAGCCACCGCGCTCCACCGGGCGCTGGCGGCGGCGAAAAAGGAAATCGCTGCAGGCGAACGCGACGCCCTGCGGCTGACGGGCGTGATGCGCGGCGTGCTCGGCGAGGAAACGCTTTTGTCGGTGGATTACGCGGAAATTGTGGATGCGGACACCTTCGAGCCGGTGACGCGCCTTCGGCGGAGCTGCTTGGCCGTGCTGGCGGTGTTTGTGGGGAAGACGCGGCTGATTGACAACCTAGCAATCGAGGAACAAGACGGCGCGGTGGTAGTCACACTGTGAATGGAAGAAGGCATAGCCACGGCGCAGTTCTGCTAAAATCGGCAGGCCAGCCAAATTCAGGCGGAGGTGAGAAATGAAGCGAAAGTGGTTCGTACTTTTCGCAGCGGCGCTGCTGTGCGCGGCGGTATCGGTGCAGGCACAAGGAACGCTGCCGATCGGGGCGACGATTTCCGTGATCGTGGACGAAACGGTGAGCTCGAAGAATGCGGCGGTCGGCCAGAAAGTTGACGGGAGCGTGGCGGCAAACGTCACCATAAACGGGAAAGTGGCGATCCCCAAGGGCGCGAAGGCCAACCTGGCGGTTGCCAGCGTGGCCTCGGCGGGAAAATTCAAGGGCCAACCGAAACTGTGGCTGAAGCTGGTGTCGGTGGAAGTGAAAGGAAAAACGTACACCGCGAGCACGAACTGGGCCGGACGAACGGGCGCGTCGCGCGGCAAGCGAACGGCAGTGGGCGCGGGAGGCGGTGCGGCCGCCGGCGCGATAATCGGCGCGATCGCAGGCGGAGGCACCGGCGCGGCCATCGGCGCGGCCGTTGGAGCCGGCGCGGGAACCGGCGCGGCGGCGATGACCGGAAAAACGGAAGTGGAAATCAAGGCCGAGCAAAAAGTCTCGTTCAAGCTGAAGACCGCGCTGACCGTGCAATAAAGCGGGAATTGGCCGGGGACGTCGCGACCCGAAACGCGGGGAACGCGCGCCCCTGCAGGATGGTCAATTCGCGGCGAAGAACTTGAGCAGGTCGAGGACCTCGGCGGCGTGGCCCTTGGAAGGGGCCTTCTCCCAGACTTTTCTAATCTTTCCATCCGGGCCGATGAGGCAGGAACTGCGGACAATTCCCAAAAAATTCTTACCGAGAAAACTTTTCATGCGGCGGGCGCCGTAAGCCTCGATGGTCTTGAATTCCGGGTCGCTCAGGAGCGGGAAGTTTAGCTTGTGCTTGGCGCGGAATTTGGCCATGGTGTCCGGCGTATCCGCGGAACAGCCGAGCACGACGGTGTTGAGTTTTTCGAATTTTGCCTGGGCGTCACGAAACTCGGACGCTTCCGTGGTTCAACCGGGCGTGAGAGCCTTGGGGAAAAAATAAAACAACACGAATTTGCCGCGGAAATCGGTCAGAGACGCGTGCGTGCCGTCGTCCGCGGCCAGGCGGAAGTCAGGCGCTTTTTCGCCTTCTTTTAGAGAGGCCATGAGATTCTCCGAGAAACAAGAAATCTAGATTGAAGCGGCGCGGAGCGCAAGGACATCATTGCGATGATTCGCGCTTGTGCCAGTATTCGCGCAGCCGCGCGATGCGTTCGCCGGAAAACGCAAGAAACATCATGCCGCGCAGCTCGACCCGCTGCGAAGGCTTCAGGCGCGTGAACTCGGCTTCCCACTCGATGCTGTGATCGTTTCCGGAGGAATAGACAGGGTGCCATCGGAAACGGATGTCCTTTTGATTGGTCATGACCACGCGCTGCCAGTAATCGCGAATGGCGTCGTGGCCGGCCAGCGGCTCGTAGAAGGGATTCTCGAGATAAGTGGCGTTCTCGGTGAACAAGGTGAGAAGGAGATTCGCGTCCTGGCGTTCCCAGGCGCGGCGATAATCCTCCATGATGCGCCACAAGATGAGATCAGGCTTCGCGGACAAGTATGCTCCTTCCACGCACGCGCACTCAGGACAGCAGGCGCTTTAAGATGTCGTTCACCAGTTGCGGATTGGCCTGGCCGCGTGAGGCACGCATCACCTGGCCGACAAAAAACTTGAACACGCCTTCGTTGCCGGATTTGTATTTGGCGACGTTATCGGGATTTTTGGCGATAATTTCGCGGGCCATGCGCTCGATTTCGTCCGCAGACAATTTCTGCAGAAGGCCTGTGCTGGCGGCAAGCGTGCTGATGTCAAGACCCATCCCCAACCCAGCCAGCACCATCTGAAATACTTTGTCGAATAGTTTCTTTCCGCCAGCGGCCGTAATTTCTCCGCTGCTCACCATCGCAAGAAGTTTTGCCAGTTCTGGCGGCGGAACCTTTACTTCGCTTATGTCCTTGCCTGCGTCTTTAAGATGGCGTAGGAGCTCCGTTTGGATCCAATTGGCGGCTATTTTCGGAGGAGCGCCAGCGCGTACGACAGATTCGAAATAGTCGGCGAGGGCGCGCGTGGCCGTGAGCACCCCGGCATCGTAGGGCGTGATTTGGAAGTCGCGGAGGAAGCGCGCGCGCTTGGCGTCCGGCAATTCCGGCATTTTAGACGTGATTTCAGCTTTCAGGTTTTCGCTCGCGTGGACCGGCAGCAGATCCGGCTCGGGGAAATAGCGGTAGTCGTGGGCGAATTCCTTGGAGCGCATGGGCTCTGTGCGGCCGGTGGCGACGTTCCACAGGCGCGTTTCCTGCTCGATGCGGCCGCCGGATTCGAGCACGCCGATTTGCCGCCCGATTTCGAATTCCAAAGCGCGCTGGAGGTAGCGGAAGGAGTTGAGATTTTTCATCTCCACCTTCACGCCGAATTTTTCCGCGCCGCGGCGGCGCACGCTGACGTTGGCATCGCAGCGGAGAGAACCTTCCTCCATGTTGCAGTCGCTCACGTCGGTGTACTCGAGCACCTGCTTGAGCGTGGTGAGGTAGGCGTAGGCCTCCTCGGGCGAGCGAATGTCGGGCTCGGAAACAATTTCCACCAGCGGCACGCCGCAGCGGTTGAAATCTATATAGGAGTTGCGGTCGGAGTCGGGGAAACCCTCGTGTAAGTTTTTCGCCGCGTCGTCTTCCATGTGCAGTCGGGTGATGCCGATGTGCTTGGTTGCGCCGTCGAGGGGAATTTCCAGCCAGCCGCCGGTGGCCAGCGGCATCTCGTACATGGAAATCTGGTAGCCCTTGGGCAGGTCGGGATAGAAATAATTCTTGCGGGCGAAGCGCGAGCGCTCCTGGACGGTGCAGTGCAGCGCCAGAGCGGCGCGGATGGCGAGCTTGAGCGCGCCGCGGTTCAGCACGGGCAACGCGCCGGGCAGGCCGAGGCAGACGGGGCATGTGTTGGTGTTGGGCGCGTCACCGAAACGCGTGGAGCAGGCGCAGAAAATCTTGGAGGCGGTCTTCAATTGCAGATGGACTTCGAGGCCGATGACGGGCTCGTAGCGCGCGAGCACGTCGGGCGAAACGCTGGATTGTTGCGTGGTTCCCGCCATAAGGAAGCGCAAATTATAGCATTGACCGCCCTCGCGCTCTTCTGAGCACTCGGAGAGATTCTTCGGGCCGATCCTGCTCCGCGGGAACGGCCCTCAGAATGACAATCGTGCCGTGCACCTGGGCGAGGGGACAGGCTGAAAGCCTTTCCTACCTACTCGCCGGCGAGGCGGAAGCGCATGCCGAGGCGGTACGCGCGGCGATAGGCGGCGTAGCCGAGCGATTCCTGATATTTCTCGTCGAAAAGATTTTCGATGCGGCCGAATGCGCTCACGCCGCGACCGAAATCGTAACTCGCCGCAAGGTCCACTTTCGCATAACCGGGATTCGTGGTGAAGCCCAGACCGAGGAAGTCGCTATCGGTGCGGCGGCCAACGAATGTGCCGACGAGATTCCAGTTCATGCGCAGGAAATCGGCATTGAGCATCAGGCTGCCGGAATGTACCGGGCGCTTGAAAAGGCGATTGCCGGGCTGGAGCGCGGGGTCGAACGCGTTGGGCGCTTGCAGCACGCGCGAAGGGCTGAAGCTGTAGTTTCCAGCGATGCGCAGCCAGCGCACCGGATGCGCCTCGACGGAAAAATTCCCGCCGCGAGCGCGAGCGAGGTCGGTATTGAAAAACGTGCCGAAGCCAAAAGGGCATCCGGGCGGCGGGGCGATGGGGCACGGGCCGCCGGGGAAGCAAAAGGTGAAGCTGACAATGTCGCGGAAGCGGTTGTCGAAATACTCGGCGGAAACGCGGACGCGATCGGAGGCCAGCGCCTGGTCAAACCCGACGATGACCGAGCGCGAGCGCTCGGGACGCAAATCCAGATTGCCAGGGAAGCAGGGATCCTTGGCGAAAGACTGCACCAGCGTGGGCTCCTTGATGCCGAGGCCGGCGGAAAGGCGCAGGCGCGTGGAGCCCCAGAAGTCGCGGCCCTCGCGCAGCAACAGAGAAAAACCGCCGCGGGGAATTACGCGCGTGCCGAAACTGGCGTTGGCTTCCGCGCGAGCGCCGAAATTGACGCTGAGGCGGTGCCAGGGCTGCGCGCGCAACTCGATGTAGCCGGCCTGGTTGTTGCGGCGCGCGTGAAACGTGTTCAGAAAGCCGTTTTCGACTTCGGCGTTGTAGCCAAGCGTGATTCCGGCGCGCGGCGCGAGGTAACTGGTCTGCGCCCCAAAGCCCGCGCGGTTGAATTGATTGCGCACGGTGAAAGGAAAGTCGCAAATGAACGGCGGATTGGGGTCGCAGAAATCGCTGGCGGGATTGTCGAAGAGCTGACGAATGTAAGTTTCCGAGGTGGAAAAGCGATGCCGCCATCGAGGCGAAGTCTCGAAATCCCAAATCAAATTTGTAGAAAAGTTTTTCAAACCATCATGCTGGTCAAGGTTTATCGGGACCAGCAGCGTTTGGCCGGGAACACCCGCATCACTGGTGGCGCTGCGGATGGCGAGGCGCAATTGATTTTCTTCAGCGAAACGCCAGCCGAAGTTTCCGGACAGCGACGTGTTGCGGAACTGGTCGTTGCGCTCCTGGCCAGAGGTGTAAAACGTCGAAGCGGCGGCGGAGTAATCGAAGCGGCCAAGCATTCCGCTCAACTGCGCGGCGCCGCGGGCGGTGGAAAATTTTCCGCCTTCGGCGAGCAGGGTCAGCGCGGGGCGGCGCGTGGAGCCGCGATGCGAGAAGACCTGCACCACGCCGGTCATGGCGTCGGAACCGAAGAGCGCACTTTCCGCGCCGCGCACGACCTCGATTTTCTCGACGTTATCGAGCGCGAAATTGGAAAAGTCAGCGGCGCCGCCGGGTTCGTTCACCGGCGCGCCGTCCACCAGAACTTTTGTGAAATTGGAATTGCCGCCGTTCAGAAAAAGAGAAGTGATGCCGCCATCGCGTCCGAGGCGAGAAAGACCGAAGCCGGGCAGCGTGGAAAGCAGCGGCGCGAGCCAGAGAGTTTGGCGCTGCTCGATCTGCGCGCGGGTGAGGATGCTGACGGAAGCGCTGGCGGATTGCGCGTCCACCGGCTCGGCCTGCGCGGAGACCACAACGGTCGCCGAGAGGCGTTCAAGTTGCAGGCGCGGGCTCCAGGCGAGTGACTCACCGGCGGCGAGCGTGATCTCGCGTTCGATGCGAGCAAAGGAGCCGCTCGCCGCGATGCGCAGGAGGTAGCTGCCCGGCGGCAGGGAAATCGAGTAGCGACCGGCGGCGTCCGTCGCCGCGCGCGCCGGAGCAGCCTTTGCGTCGGTGAGCAATCGCGCGGAAATTTCCGCGCCGGAGACTGCGGCGCCGGAGGGATCGTTGACGACACCGGTGATGGTGGCAGCGGACTGCGCAAGCACGGACGGGCAAACGGAGCAAAGTACAACCAGGAGAAGCGTCAGAACGATGCGGGTTTTCATAGGGTCTCCTTTCTCCCTCTCGCGCGGGAGAAAAAGGCTGGCCGAATTTCAGAATCGCAGAAATTCAGCTGCGGACTCCGCCGGTCTCCTGGCTTGGCGGCAGGCACTTGGCGCGGCCTTCCCATCCCGAGTAGCCGGGACAGTGGCGCGCGCCGCTGTGAAAGCCGTCCCGGACGAAAGCGTCCGGGACGTCGTCCTGAACCAATGGTTCAGGACTCCGCGTTACAGTCGCGCGGCGGCGACGGATTTTCACCGTCTTCCCGTGCACGGAGTCTGCGGGTTAATCAACGCAGCGCACGCTGCGCGGCAAGCAGCACCGCGCGGAATGCGCCGCAGGGACATCAAAAACGCAAATCCTCACGACGAGCCAGCGGGGTCACGTGCGGGCGGCCCGAAGGGCGCATCTCCACTTCGAGTGAGGCGCCGAAAACCTGCTCGAGCAAATCGCGACGATAGACGTCCGCGGGCGTGCCGGAACGCAGGCACTTGCCGCGATGGAGCAGGGCCACCTGGTCGGCGAACTCCGCGGCGAGATTCAGCTCGTGCGTGACGACCACGATGGTGTAGCCGTGGCTTTGCGCAAGCGAGCGCAACTGCTGGAGCAACTCCACCTGCGCGCCGATATCGAGATGCAGCGTGGGCTCGTCGAGCAAGAGCAGCATCGGCTGCTGGGCCAGGGCGCGGGCCAGAACCACTTTTTGTTTTTCGCCGCCGGAAATCTGATGCATCCAGCGGCCGCGGAGATGGGCCGCGCCAACCTGGGTTAGCGATTGCTCCGCAATCGCGAGATCTGCCGCGGTTTCGAAACGCAGCGCCTGGCCGTAGGGGTGGCGGCCCTGGAGAACGTATTCATCCACGCGGACGGGAAAGAGCAGCGGGCTTTCCTGTTGCACGACGGCGATGCGCCGCGCGCGTGTGCGCGGATCGAGCTTGCCGACTTCGAAGCCGTCGAGCTGCACGCGGCCGGAAAGAGGGCGGAGCGCGCCGGAGATCAAGCGCAGCAAGGTGGATTTACCGCTGGCGTTGGGTCCCACAATGGCGACCAGCTCCTGACGGCGAGCTTGAAGGCTGGTGGCCTCCAAGGTAAAAAGCGGAGCAGGGCGGTCAGTAGCAGCATAGGAGTAGCTTGCCTGCTCTACGCTGAGGCGAAGTTCCGCGGGAGCCGGGGAACGCGCGGTAGAGGCGGCGCTCGAGTTAAGCGTGGCGTTGCTCACTGCAGCCTCCGGCGAAGCAGGTAGATGAACACGGGCGCGCCGGCCATGGCGGTCATCGCGCCGACGGGAAGCTCGGTGGGGGAGACGATGGTGCGCGCGAGCGTGTCGGCGACCACGATGGCGATGGCACCGCCGATTGCGGTGGCAGGAATCAATAGGCGATGGTCGGAGCCGAACAGCAGCCGCATGACGTGCGGCACGAGCAGCCCAACATACCCGATGGCGCCGCTGACGGAAACGGCGAGGCCGGTCAGCAGAGAAGCGGAAACGTAAACCACCAGCTTGACGCGCGGCACGTCCACGCCGAGGTGCATGGCTTCCTGCTCGCCGGAGAGGAGCAAGTTCAGGTCGGCGGCGGTGGAATAAATCGCGCCGATGGCAATCAACAACACGGTAAAGAGCCAACCCATGCCGACGGGAGTCCTTGTCGAGGTGAGGTCGCCCATCAGCCAGAAGGCGATGCCGCGGAGCTCGCCGCCGGAGAGCGTGGTCATCAGAAACATGATGACGGCGGAGAGAAACGAAGCGGAGATGATGCCGGCAAGGAGCAGTGTGTGCGTGTCGATTTGCCCGCCGCGGCGGCCGAGGAAATAGACGCCGGCGATAGTGGCCAGCGCTCCGGCAAACGCGGCCAACGGCATGGCGAAGGAAGCGCGCGAGGTAATAATCAGTGAAAGGATCGCGCCGAGCGCGGCGCCGCTGGAGACGCCGAGAACGTACGGGTCGGCGAGCGGATTGCGCAACAGCGCCTGGAAGCCCGTGCCGGCCACGGAAAGAGCCGCACCGACGAGAATGCCGAGAAGAATCCGCGGGAGGCGGATGTCAAAGACAATCAGGCTGTATTCGCTAGGAAGCTGGTCGCTTTGACCGATGGCCACTCGTCCGAGGCTGGCGACGAGGTCAATCACGGAGATGGGCACCGCGCCGACTTTAAGCGAAATGACGACGACAATCAGCAGGACAACGGAGAGCGAGCCGCAGATCCAGGCGAGACGCTTTGGGGTGAGCGGCTTCATCGCGGCACCTGCTTATCAGCGAATGCTTCCGGATGAAGCCGGCGGGCGAGGTCTTCGAGTGCATCGACGAGGCGCGGAGCAGGGCGGTTGATGGCGTCACTGATGGCGGCAATGCGGCGCTGGCGAATGGCATCGAGGCCGCGCCAGCCGGGGCGCTCGCTCAAGTCCTCGACCGTAGTGCGCACGGATTCGGAGTGCGAGCTGGCGAAGACAAGAAATTCAGGCTGTAAGCGGACAACTTCTTCGAGGCTCAGGCGCGGCCAGTCCTGCTCCGTCTCCACAATGGATTCGGCGCCGGCGAGGCGCAGGGCGTCGGCGATGAACGTCTGGCGGCCAATGGAGACGAGTGGCTCGGTCCAGACGACGAAGAGCACACGCCGCAACGGGCGGCCAGCGAGGCGGAGCTTCAAGTCGTCGAGGCGGGCACGGAGCGTTTTAAGCAGCACGGCCGACTGTTCGCTGGCGCCGACTAGCTCGGCAATGTGGCGCGTGGAATCGAGGATGCCATCCACCGAGCGCGAATTGGCGGAGTACACGGCGATGCCGAGATGCTCGAGGGCGTCCACCGTCTCGCGGCGATTCATGGTGATGGCCTGGGCGAGGACGAGGTCGGGCTTAAGCGCGACGATCTGCTCGATGCTGGGACTCACCGCGCCGCCCACGCTGGTTTTCTGGCGGGCTGCAGGCGGGTAATCGCAAAAATCGGTGACGCCAACGAGACGATCCTGCGCGCCGAGGGCGTAAACGGTTTCCGTGAGATTCGGCGCGAGCGAAACGATGCGGCGCACGGGTACGGGGACGGAGATGCGGCGTCCGACTTCGTCGGTCACTTCAATCTTCGACGGCGTGGAAGGCGGAGACGCGGGCGCTTGCGCGGCGCCGGACGCAGCAGCGGGCACTGCGAGCGCGGCCAGCAGAGCGAAACGGACCCATCGGCGAAATGGAAGCGTCAGCATTTTGAAAGCGAGAAACAAAAAAGCCCCACGAGAGAATGGGGCTTCAAGCCACACCCTCTCTCGCGAAGAGTGCCAGCTGACAACGACCCGGGCGGGTTTCCTGACTCAGAGCGCCGCTTGCATGGCGCTCATCACAGTGGCGGGACCGTGGCCGATTTTCACGGCCTTCCCCCACAGCACGGGGCTGCTATATGTCGAAAGGCAGTTTATGCCGACGATGGAAAAGTGTCAATCGAAGAGAAGCGGTGGAAAGAAAGAATATTCGTAGACCGATATTCGAAATTACGTGGCGATGACATTTCGCCGGCCGGAGTCGGCGGCCCATCGTAAATCATCAATCCACCAGCGATTCTCCACCTGCACCAGAGTGAAGCGAGCCACGTAGCGCTCGCCGTCCGAGGCGAGCAAGCGTGTATGGAGCACGATGCGGTTGCCGGCCGATTCCTGATGGCGAACGGAGACGATGCGCGTGCGAAACATCGCCGAGTGGGAGACGACGAGCTGATGGTACAGCTCGAAGGAAACTTCGTCGCGATAGTGCTGCGAAAAGAGCAGGTAGGCTTCGCGGAACGCGCCACGATTCAGCGCTTCGAGATGCTGACGGACAATGCGCGAGGGCCCCTGCGCAAACGGGGAGAACCTTCCCGGGCTTTCCAGGCGAACGAAAAGCCAGATGGCGAAAGTGAAACACGCGCAGGCCAGGACGAGCAGGCGCTTCAATCGCCGCAAGGATTGCGCGCGGGCCACGCGGGCGAGCTCTTCACGCGGGTCGGGCGCGTCCCACTGGGGATGCGAGTCGTACGGCGAAAGTGGCGGCGAATCACTCATGTGAAATGCTTAATCCCTTGAGCTAAATCAAGGCACAGGCTCATAGCCTGTGCTACACGTCAGCGGTTCTTCCAGTGCGGCTTGCGCTTTTCGAGCAGGGCGCGCAGGCCTTCCTGTGAATCTTCCAGACGGTAAAGCTCGTTCAGGAAAATGTTCATGGAGTTGCGCAGGCCGTCGCGGAGGGACATGCCCATGCCGTCGAGGATGGCCTTCTTGGCCATAGTGAGCACAGCGCCGGACTGCGAAGTGATCTGCGAGATCAATTCCTTCACTGTTTTTTCGAGTTGGTCCTCGGCTACCAGGCGGTTGACCAGGCCCAGCTCGTGGGCGCGCTCGGCAGAAATGGCCTGGCCGGTGAGGACGAGCTCGAGGGCCAGCTTGGGGCCGATGATAAACGGAAAGATGGTGGTGGCCAGCGGCGGGAACACGCCGAGCTTGATTTCCGGCTGCGCGAAGACGGCCTTCGGCGTGGCAATGACCAAGTCGCCGAACGCGGCCAGCTCACATCCGCCGCCAATGGCCTTGCCGTTAATTACGGTGATCACCGGCTTGCCCGTGTCCAGCATGGCGATAAAAATGCGGTGGAAGGCGTCGAGCACCTGAAAAACGCGCTCGGCGGTGTACTCGCGGATTTCGATGCCGCCGCAAAACATATCCAGCGCCGAGTCCAGGACCACCACCTTCACGTCATCTTTCTCGCTCAGGCTCTCGATGCCGACGGCAAGCTCCTTCAACATGCGCTCGTTCAGCTCGTTATACTTCGGGCGGTTGAGCGTCATGCGCGCGACCGCGCCATCCAGCTTGAACTTCACGAACTGAAAGTCGGCCGGGGTGAGCGCGGCAGCGGCGGTGAATTCGTCAACGCGAACATCTTCGTTTGCCATGGAGTGAGCACCTCTCAATTCGTCAGAAGCGGGCGCAGCATGCTGCGCCCTTATTATCCAACTGCGCCGTTCCAAAAGGCCACATTACACTGCTTCGAACGCGACCGCGAGGCCCATTCCGCCGGAAACGCACAGCGTAGCCAGGCCGCGCTTGCCGCCGGTGCGGCGCAACTCGTGGAGCAGCGTAGTGGCGATGCGCGCACCGGTGCAGCCGATGGGATGTCCAAGGGCAATCGCGCCGCCATTGGGATTGAGCCGCGCGCGATCGAAATGCAATTCGCGGTCGCAGGCGAGCACTTGCGCGGCAAAGGCTTCGTTCAGCTCGACGACATCGTAATCGGCAAGTTTCCAGCCCGTGCGCTGTTCGAGTTTGCGGACGGCGGGTACCGGCGCAATGCCCATGACGTGCGGAGCCACGGCGGAGACGGTAGCGTCCACCACGCGCGCGAGCGGCTTCAAATTCAACTCGCGCACTTTGTCTTCGCTGGCGAGGACCAGCGCAGACGCGGCGTCGGTGAGGCCGCTGGAGTTGCCGGCGGTAATCGTGCCGGACTTAGAAAACACGGGCGGAAGCTTGGCCATGCCCTCGAGAGTGACGTCGGCACGAACGTGCTCGTCGGCGGCGAAGCGAACGGTTTTCCCTTTCTTGTCGGTGCGCTCGACCGGAACCATTTCCGCCTGGAAGCGACATTCGCGCATGGCGGCGGAGGCGCGCTGCTGGCTATCCCAGGCGTAGCGGTCCTGCTCCTCGCGGGGAATCTTGTACTGCTCAGCGAGCACTTCAGCGGTCTCGCCCATGATCATCTGCGATACCGGGCAGAGAAAACCGTCGCGATACATTGCATCGACCAGCGGCTGATGGCCCATCTTCACGCCCCAGCGGGCTTCCACGAAATACGGCAGGCGGGACATGGATTCGACGCCACCGGCCACGACGATTTCCGCTTCGCCGAGGAGAATCTGCTGCCAGGCCAATGTAATCGCGCGCAAGCCGGAGGCGCAGGCCATGTTCAGGGTCATCGCCGGAACGTCGTCGCCGAGACCGGCGCGCCACGAAATTTGCCGCGCCACGTTGGGCCCGCCGCCAGCCTGGCGGGCGTTGCCGAAGAGAAATTCGTCCACGTGATAACGAGTCGAAGGCGCAGCCGGTGAACGATCGCCGGGGGTGCGCTCGGGCGGAAGCTCGCCGAAGGCGCGGTCGAGCGCGGCGCGCACGGTAAGCACGCCCAAGTCCGCGGCGGTGAGTTCCGCGAGGCTGCCGCCGAATTTTCCGATCGGCGTGCGCACGGCGCTGATGATGTAGGCGGCACGAGTCATGACGAAACGCTGATGCTAGCATAGTGAAAAGCGAAAATCGAAAAACGAAAAACGAAAAACCGAAAAGCGGACCGAACACGACGCGGAGAATTCGCGGTATCATCGGCAGCATGCCGCCGGGATTTGGACCGATTGCGGGTTTAAAGGTGGGTCACGCGCAGGAGGAGGCAGCGCTGACCGGCTGCACAGTTTTCTTGTGCGAAAACGGCATGGTGGGCGCATGCGAAGTGCTGGGCGGGGCGGCGGGAGAGCGCGAACTGGAAACGCTGCGGCCCGGACACATTGTGGAAAAAATTCACGGGCTGGTGCTGGCCGGGAGCAGCGCCTTCGGCCTGGACGCGGCCGCCGGAGTAATGCGCTGGTGCGAAGAGCGCGGCATCGGGTTTGACGCGGGCGTGGCGCGCGTGCCGATTGTCCCTGCGGCCATCCTGTTTGACCTGGCCATTGGCAGCGCGACGCGCCGGCCGGACGCAGCCATGGGCTATGCGGCGGCGCAAGCAGCGAAAGAGAGTTCCGTTGAAGAAGGAAACTGCGGCGCGGGCACGGGAGCAACCGTCGGGAAATTGTTCGGGATGGAACGAGCCATGAAGGCAGGCATCGGTTGCTGGACGGAAGAGCTGCGCGGCGGCATGCGCGTGGCGGCGCTGGCGGCAGTGAACGCGTTCGGCGACATCCGCGACCCGACGAAAGGGAAAATTATCGCCGGGGCGCGGACGGCAGCGGACTCGCGGGAGTTTGTGGACACGGCGGAAACGTTGAAGAGTGAAACGGTGCGGCCCAGCTTCGGCGGCACGAGCACCGTGCTGGTGGTGGTGGCGACGGATGCGTCCCTGACGAAGGAGGAGGCGCAACGCGTGGCCAGAATGGCGGTGAAGGGGATGGAGCGGACAATTTCGCCGGCGTTTACGAAGTTGGACGGCGACATCCTGTTTGCGCTGTCCGCAGGCGACAAGAGCGCGGAGGTGAGCGTCGTCGGCGCGGCGGCCGCTGAAGCGGTGGCGCGGGCCATCGTGCGCGGGGTGACGCAAGCGCAGGAAGCAGGCGGAGTGCCGGGGCTGAAAGGAAGCAACTAGCTTGCCGGAAACAGGAATCAGATGGAAAGGACGATTGCCTCGATGGGTTGTCCGGAAGAGGCCCCAATGAAATTGCGATCGGGTTCCCTGGTTTCCATTTCCTTTTTCTTGGCGGCCATTTTTCTTTTTGCGTTGCGCGCAGCAGAAGCGCAAATGGGCGCTGGCGGCGCGCCGCGCGAGCCGAGGCCGGTCCTGAGCGGGCTTCCAGGAAAGGTATCGGGCACGGTGCTTCGGGCGGAGGACGGCAGCGCGTTGCGCAAGACCGTAGTGACGCTGGCGCCGGAGGGACGGCAGATGGAAGCCGTGGCTACCCGCACGGACGGCAATGGGAGTTTTATTTTTCCGGAGGTGAGCGCGGGACGATATCGAGTGCGCGCCCAGCGGAACGGATATGTAGGGCAACTCTACGGACAGCGCGGCGGAGGGCCGGGCACGACCGTCATCGTGGAACCGGGGCAGACCGTGGAGCACATCGATTTTCGGCTGGAGCGCGCAGGAGTGCTCTCCGGAATGGTGATGGACGAGGACAACGAGCCGGTGGAGGGAGTGGAAGTGCGCGCCCTGCGCGTGCGCTATTTGCCGGGAGGGCGCGAGCGGCTGGTGACCGCGCGGACAGCGCGGAGCGACGACCAGGGAAACTACCGCATCCCCGGTTTAACACCCGGGGCGTACTACGTGCAAGCCAGCGGGCGCGCCCAAGGCATGCGCTTTGGCGGCGTGACCTCGGCCGTGAGCTACGCCGTGACGTTTTATCCCGGCGTGTCCAGCCGCGAGGATGCGCAGCTCGTGGAAGTAACCTCGGGGAACGAAACCTCGCGGATTGAACTTACCCTGACCAGCACGCCGACCTATTCGATCCACGGCGTCATCGCGGATGGCAAGTCGAGCGGTGGGTTTCGGCGGTACAACATCGGGTTTGCCGGCGGCGGGGGCACCGGTGTGATGAACATCGACCGGAACGACGGCACATTTGTGCTGCGCGGGCTGGAACCCGGCGAATACAACCTGATTGGACAGGTGTTTGAACGCGACGGCCCGCCGCGCAGCGGTTATCGAAGCGTGCGCATCTTGAATGCGGATGTGCAAGTGGTGCTCGAGATCGGCGCGGTGGCCGCAGTGCAAGGAGACGTGCGCGCGGATGACGGCAAGCCCATGAAGTTTGCCGGCATGATGATTCGACTGCAGGCGTCCGATGAGAGAAACGTTTCGCCGAGCGGGGCGATCGACGAGAAAGGGCACTTCGCCGTGGCCAACGTCCCCGCAGGACAGTATTCCTTCCAGTTGGGGAGCCGGGACCGGGATGCCTACTTAAAGGAGGCGCGCTGCCGCGGGCAGGATGTGCTGACGAGCGCGCTCACACTGAACGCCGCTGAGGTTCTGGATGGCTGCACGCTCAGCGTGGCGCGAGATGTGGGGAAAGTCATCGGCGAGGCCAAGCAGGATGACAAGCTGGCGGAAGGAATGGCCGTGGTGCTTATCCCCGTGGAGATGGAGCGGCGAAAGATGGCCCGGCACACCTCCACTGCGCAAACCTACGCCAATGGAAGATTCGAGATTGGCGGCGTGGTTCCAGGCGAATACTTCGCCTTTGCTGTCGCATCGGCGGAAGATACACCCTATTACCAGTTGGAATATGCTGAGCGCAATCGCGAGAGCGCGACGCGAATCAGCGTCAAGCCGAATGAAGCGAAAAGCCTGGAACTAAAAGTGACGAAAGCGCGGTAAGCAATTACAAGGGACCTGGAAAAACACTCCGCGTCAGCTAGATTTCTTTGGGGCAGGTTGCGCCTTGGCTGGCGCGGGCGGCGGCGGCGTGAGCGGCGGATGGCCGGGAGGTAGCGCACCGGTGCCGGTTCCGGCGGGAGGCGCGGCCGGGGCGGCTTCGGCGCCAGGATGGGCGGGCATGCCCTGGGTGCCGCGGGAGTCGGATTTCTGGACGGTCCAGACGCCATTCTCCCGCTTCAACTGATACTCCATGAGCATGGAGGCAGCGCCCTGTTTGGCCGTGAAGTTCACTTTAACTTTGGCGATGTCGCGGTCGGTGCTCAGGTCTTGGATCTGCCAGTTCATGGCGGAGAGATTGAGGCCGCTGCGTTCGTTGAGGTACTTCTGAAGCGCGGCCGTAATTTCGGCGCGCTCTTTTTCTTTTTCTCCGATCACGCCGCAAGCAGCGAGCGAGGCAAGCGAAGCTACGAGAACAAAACAAATTGTACGTTTCATCATGGCGCAAAAACTTTAGTACAGAATGGCGTGATAGTCAAAAAACTGTAGCTCGAGGCGTTCGACTCGATCGCGCTGCCGGGCGAAAGGCCCCAGGAGCCAAGGGCACTTCGCCGAACCGACAAAGTAAGGTATTCTCTTTCGCTCATGCATGACTTGAATTATTTCCGAGAGCACCTGGAGGCATTTGGTGCGATGGCGCGAAACCGCGGCGCAGCGCTGGACCTCGAAGCATTTGCTGCGCTGGACCGCGAGCGGCGGCAACTGATTACCGCGGTGGAGGGCCTGAAAGCGGAGCGCAACAAAGCGAGTGATGAAATTGCCCGCCTGAAGAAAGACAAGCAGGACGCCAGCGCGCTAATCACGGAAATGAAACGCGTTTCGGACGAAATCAAGCGGGGCGACGAGCGCGCGGGTAAGCTGGACGCAAAGCTGCGCGAGTTCATGCTGACGGTGCCCAACCTGCCGCACGCCAGCGTGCCCGTGGGCGGCGGGCCGGAAGGAAACGTCGAGGTGCGGCGCTGGGGCGCGCCGCCGAAGTTTGATTTCAAGCCGCGGCCGCACTGGGAAGTCGGGGAGAGTGCGGGGATTCTTGACTTGCAGGCGGCGACAAAAATGTCCGGCGCGCGGTTCGCGCTGTTCCGCGGAGCAGGCGCGCGGCTGAGTCGGGCGCTGGCGAATTACATGCTCGACCTGCACACGCAGAAACACGGCTACGAAGAAATCCTGCCGCCGTTCATGGTGAACACGGGGTCGCTCGTCGGCGTCGGACAACTGCCGAAGTTTGCCGAGGAGATGTTCCACATCAAAGGCACCGACCTGTGGCTGACGCCAACGGCGGAGGTCGAGTTGACCAATCTCTACCGCGACGAAACGCTCCCCGAGGAGCAACTGCCAGTGAGCGTGTGCGCGTGGACGGCGTGCTTCCGCGCCGAGGCCGGTGCGGCGGGAAAAGACACGCGCGGCATCATGCGGCAGCATGAATTTCACAAGGTGGAGCTGTTCAAGTTCACCAAGCCGGAGCAGAGCTACGAGGAGCACGAGAAACTGGTGCGCGACGCGGAGGCCGTGCTGCAAGGGCTCGGGCTGCACTACCGCGTGATGCAGTTGTGCACCGGTGACATGGGGTTTGCTTCGGCGAAGACCTACGACATTGAAGTGTGGCTCCCAGGCGCGAACGAGTTCCGCGAAATTTCGTCGTGCTCGAACTGCGAGGCGTTTCAAGCGCGCCGCTCGGGTATTCGCTATAAGCCCAAGTCGGGGAAGAGCGAATTCGTGCACACGCTGAACGGTTCGGGGCTGGCCGTGGGGAGAACGTGGCTGGCAGTGGTCGAGAATTATCAGCAGGGGGACGGGTCGATTGTGGTCCCAGAAGCGCTGCGGCAGTACATGACAATCGAACGAATACCCGGTAGCAAAAACACATCTAAACCACTATAAAAGAACCAGTTAGCTAGAATTTGGTGGATCGTGTTTTACACTAACCCCGCCTTCAATACCGCACTCAACCGTGCGGGCTGCAGAGAATATACCCCCTAAAAACCCCTTTTTTCGGTTGACTAAAGTTTGCATTTAAAGCAAGTTAGCCTCGGTCTCGGGGGCTCCTTGCGGGGCAGAGTCTGACGCGGCAGGCAATGCCAAGCGAAATCCACCGCAACGAGCGAAGCGCGGCATGACATTTCTTGGGCGATTCTTAATCTTCGTCCTTGTGGCGCTGCTCGTAGCGTTGGCCATCTGGCTCGTGCGGCGAGTGCGCTTCTGGATGGGGTATTTCACCGGACGGCCGAACCGTCCCGCGCGGCCGGCTGCCGAAAGGCCGGAGGTGGCGCTGCGGCGGGATCCGGTTTGCGGAACCTACGTCTCCCCGGAGATTTCCTTCACGTTGGTGCAAGCGGGTCAGGTACATCATTTCTGTTCGGCCGAATGCCGCGAGCGATTCAAAAGCAAGCTGCCGCGGGCGGTCAGCGGATAAAGGAGAATGAAGAAGATGGCCACGGTAGCGAAAGCAAGCCCCCAGCCGGTTCCGCCGCGCAGCTTCGGAACGTCGCGGGAGGACCTGAACCCGTACCGCATCGCGCAACTGCAGTTCGACATTGCCGCGGAGCATCTGAAGCTGGAGCCCGGACTGCGGCAGGTGTTGCGCACGCCCAAACGGATCATGGAAGTCGCCATCCCGGTGAAGATGGATAACGCGCAGTTGAAAGTGTTCACCGGATTCCGCGTGCAACACAACATCGCGCGCGGGCCGGCGAAGGGCGGCATGCGCTACCACCCCGGCGTAACGCTGGACGAAGTGAAAGCGCTGGCCTCGTGGATGACGTGGAAGACAGCGACGGTGAACATTCCCTACGGCGGGGGCAAGGGCGGCGTGATCTGTGACCCCAAGCGCATGAGCAAGCCCGAGCTGGAGCGCATGACGCGGCGATTTTTCAGCGAGATTCTGCCCATCATCGGTCCCGACAAGGACATCCCGGCGCCGGACATGTACACCGACGCGCAGACGATGGCGTGGATGATGGACACGTATTCGATGACGCTGGGCGCGACGTCGCTGGGCGTGGTGACGGGGAAACCGGTGAGCCTGGGCGGTTCGCTCGGGCGCAACGAAGCCACGGCGCGCGGCTGTCTGTTCGTCACCGAAGAAGCATGCAAGGTGAAAAAGATTTCCCTTCGCGGAGCGACGGTTGCGATCCAGGGATTCGGGAACGCGGGGGCCATCGCGGCGCGGCTTTTTGCGGAGAAAAAAGCGAAGATTATCGCGGTGAGCGATTCGCGCGGCGGCGTGCACAGCTCGCGCGGGATCGATCCGATGAAGGCGCTACGCTACAAGGAGCGCACGGGCACGGTGGTGGGAATGCCGGGGACTTCGCGCATCTCGAACGAAGAGCTGCTAGCGTTGAAATGCGACATCCTGATCCCTGCGGCGCTGGAGAATTGCATCACGCTCGAAAATGCCGACCAGATTAAGGCGAAGATCGTTGCCGAAGCGGCCAACGGGCCGACCACGCCGCACGCGGACGAAGTGCTGGCGCGAAAGGGAATTTTTCTGCTGCCGGACATTCTCGCCAACGCGGGCGGCGTGACGGTGAGCTACTTCGAGTGGGCGCAAAACTTGCAAGGGTATTTCTGGGAAGAGCACGAAGTGAATGCGCGGCTCGAAAAAGTGATCAAGAAGGCGTTCTACGACGTGTACGAAACCTCGCGGAAATACCACGTGCACAACCGCACCGGCGCGTACATCCTGGCGGTGGGACGCGTGGCGGACGCCACGATGGTGCGCGGGCTGTTCCCGTAATCCAAAACAAAAAGTGGTTACCGAGTTGAAGCCCGGCCGAGCGAAAATCTTTCAACGGCCGGGCTTAATTTTTGCGGCCGTCTTATGGAGAGGGCAAAAAAATTTCTTGCACTGCGAGGAACAACGCGCGTACATTGCGAAGCGGCCGGCACTCTTGATTATCCTGATGGATCGGAACAGGACGAGCCGGCGATTTTGCCCTGCGCGGAGGGCATGAGCTTGAGTCACCCAGCCACACCACAACTGCCGATTGTCCTGACCATCGCGGGCTTCGATCCCTCGGGCGGCGCGGGGATCGCCGCGGACCTGAAAACTTTCGCCACCCACAACTGTTACGGCATCGCCGCGGTGACGGCGCTGACGGTGCAGTCCACGCAAGGCGTGAAGAGCACGCACTTGACGCCGGCGGTAACGCTGCGCGCACAGCTCGACACGCTGGCAGAAGACATGACCATCGTCGCGGTGAAAATCGGAATGCTCGGCAACAAAGCCAACGCGGCGGTGGTGGCGGAATTTCTGGACAGCGCGCAGATCGCCATCGTCGTGCTCGATCCCGTGGCGCGAGCGCAATCCGGCGGCACAGAGTTGATCGACGCAGCAGGGCTGAAATTCGTGCGCGAGGAGTTGATGAAACGCGCGACGGTGGTGACGCCCAACGTCGCCGAGGCCGAAGCGCTCACCGGAATGGAAATCAAAGACGTGGCGGCGATGGAAGCCGCGGCGCGAAAACTGGTGGAACTGGGCGCGCGCGCGGTGGTGGTCAAGGGCGGCCACATGGAGAAGGCCATCGACGTGCTGTTTGACGGCAGCGAAGTTCTACACTTCGGCGGAGACAAAGTGAAAAGCCCGAACACGCACGGCTCGGGGTGCACGTTTGCATCGGCGGTGACGGCGCAACTCGCCTGCGGGCGGCCGCTGCGCGAAGCCGTGCTGCTGGCCAAGGCGTACGTGACGAAGGCCATCGAGAAAAGTTTTTCGGTGGGAAAGGGGCCGGGGCCGCTGAACCATTTTTACCGCTTCCAACAGGAGCCGCCGGCGCGCGGAGTTCACGAGGTGCCGCAGCACGGGATGCATCCGGCGTCAGAGCCAGGAGTGCGAGGATAGCGACAAGCGGAGAATGTTGAGTGGCGAGAGCGGGCGACCCGATGGGTCGCCCAATTTGTTTTTAGGGCACTACCGCTTCCACACGATTTTTCCGGCGACGATGGTGGCCATGGGACCGCCGGTGAAAGCGGTGCCGTCGAACGGCGTGTTGCGCGATTTGCTGGCGGAATCCGCTGCGCGGAAGGTCCACTGATGGTTGGTGGAGAAGAGCGTGAGGTCGGCGATTTCGCCGGCGGCAAGAGTGCGCTTGATGCCGAGGACGTGCGCAGGGCCGGCGGTGAACAACTCAACCATGCGCATCAAATCCAATTGTTTTGTGTGCACGAGTTTCCCCAGCGCGAGCGCCAGCGCAGTCTCGAAGCCAGTGATGCCAAAGGCTGCTTTGTCGAACTCCACCTCTTTGCTGGCGGCGTCGTGGGGAGCGTGGTCGGTGGCGATGCAATCGACTGAGCCATCGGCGAGGCCGGCGATGAGGGCGTCGCGGTCCTCGGATGAGCCAAGCGGCGGATTCATCTTGAAGCGCGTATCGTAAGTGGTAATGAGCTCATCGGTGAGCGTGAAGTGGTGCGGGGTGACTTCGCAGGTAACGCGAAGGCCTTTCGCGCGCGCGGCGCGAACCTGGTCAAGCGATTCGCGGCAGGAAAGATGCGCGACGTGGAAGTGTCCGCCGGTGAGCTCGGCAATCTGCACGCCGCGCGCCACGGCGATGGATTCGGCGCAGGCGGGAATGCCGCGCAGTCCCATGCGCACCGACGTGGGGCCTTCGCGCATCACGCCGCCGGCGGAAAGCGACGTGTCTTCGCAGTGATCAATCACCGGCAGGCCAAGTGAATTGCAGTAGTCCATCACCTGGCGGAGGAGCTTGGCGGAAGCGATGGGGCGGCCGTCGTCGCTGACGGCGACGATGCCCGCGGCCTTCATTGCGGCAATTTCGGCGAGGGATTCGCCCTTGCTGCCGAGCGAAGCCGCGCCGATAGGCCACACGCGCACAGCGGCGCCCGCAGCGGCGCGCTCGAGAATGCCGCGCGTGACGGACGCGCTGTCGTTGACCGGCTTCGTGTTGGGCATGCAGCAGACCGCGGTGAACCCGCCGCGCGCAGCGGCGCGCGTGCCGCTCTCGATGGTTTCCTTGAAATCTTCGCCGGGCTCGCGGAGGTGGCAGTGCAGGTCAATGAAGCCGGGCGCGACGATGAGTCCGGACGCGTCGAATACTTCCGCGCCGGGCGCGTTGATGGCGGGAGCGACCTGCGCGATGCGGTCGCCGTCGAGCAGGACGTCGAGCGTGGCGTCGGTCTTGCTTGCCGGGTCCAGCACGCGGCCGTTCTTAATCAGCAGCATGGAGAGCTTCCTTGGATTCATCGTGCGGCCCACCGACGAGCAAAAAGAGCAGGGCCATGCGCACCGCGAGGCCGTTAGTCACTTGTTCGAGCACGCAGGACTGCGGGCCATCGGCGACCGCAGGATCGATTTCCAGCCCGCGGATCATGGGGCCGGGATGCATCACGATGGCTTCCGGCGGCGCGAGCCGCAGCCGTTCAGGCGTGAGCTGGTAGAGCAAAACGTAATCGTCGAGCGGCAAGGCGGGCTCGTGGAGGCGCTCCTGCTGTACGCGGAGGACCATGACGATATCGGCGCCACGGACCGCTTCTTCGATGTTGGTGACGCGGCGGATGGACGAGCCGAGAGGCGCGAGGGCTTCCAGTTCGCGCGGCAGCCACATGGCCGGGCCGCAGAGTGTGAAGCGCGCGCCGAATTTTCCCAGAAGCTGAATGTTGGAGCGCGCCACGCGGCTGTGCAGGATGTCGCCGATGATGGTGACGTTGAGATGGTCGAGGCGGCCCTTGCGGTCCAGGATGGTCAGCGCGTCGAGCAGCGCCTGCGTGGGATGTTCGTGCGTGCCGTCGCCGGCGTTGATCACCGGGATTTGCAGGTGCTGCTGCACGAAGTGCGGCGCGCCGGAGGAGGCGTGGCGCATCACGATGCAGTCCGGCTTCATCGCGTCGAGTGTCTTCACCGTGTCAATCAGCGATTCGCCCTTGCGCAGGCTGGAGGATTCGGCCTGGAGGTTCATGGAGTCGGCGCCGAGGCGCGAGGCCGCGGTGCCGAAGCTGATGCGGGTGCGCGTAGAAGACTCGAAGAAAGCTAACGCCACGGTTTTGCCGCGGAGGGTGGCCAGCTTTTTCAGCGGGTGGGTCTGGATCTCCTGAAATGGGCGGGATTGTTCAAGGATAAAGGAAATATCATCGCGGGTGAGCGGTTCGATACTCAGCAAGTGGTGCAAGCGACAGGACACGCAGGACCTCAGGCGAAAATCAGGGGCAACTGCCCTCAGGGAACGCGCTCGACGAGCATGACGCGTTCGTCGTGATCAATTTCGTCCAACCGGACTTCGATAATCTCCGTATCGCTGGTCTGCACATTGCGGCCGACGAAGGTGGCTTCGATGGGCAGCTCGCGATGGCCGCGGTCAATCAGCACGCACAGCTCGATGCGCTTGGGGCGGCCGAGGTCAAACAGGCCGTTCATGGCGGCGCGAATCGTGCGGCCGGTGTAGAGCACGTCGTCAACAACCACGAGGACCTGATCGTCCACGGAAAACGGGATGTCGGTGGAGTGCACCACGGGCTGCGGGGCCACCAGGCTCAGATCGTCGCGATAGAGAGTGATGTCCAGAGTGCCCACGGGGACGACGGAGCCGTCCATGGCTTGTATGGCGCGAGCCAGGCGCTTGGAAAGGGGAACACCCCGGCGGCGGATTCCGATCAGGCTGAGCCCGGCGGTGCCGCCATTGCGCTCGACAATCTCGTGCGCCAGGCGCGAAAGGGTGCGGTCGATTTCCGCGGCGGCCATTAACTGCGATTTTTCGACGACGCGCATCGCGGCGAGAGTTTAGCACAGTGGGAGCGCTCGCGGCACGCGAGGCGTCCGGTGTCGAGGAAGTAGCGGAAGCGCAGGAATCGAGTGCCAAGAATGCGCAGTTGTGTCACGCGCCTGTAAAACGACCGTGATAAACTGAGCCGTTTTTCATGCTGGAGGAATCATTGAATCAATTCCTGCGAAGGCTCCTGGCGATAATCGTCTGTGCAGGGCTGTTGGCGCCCCTTACCCCGGCGCAACGCGAGACGCGCGGCACTCGCGCGCCACAGAAAACTTCTGCACCCAAGCTCGTGGTGGTCATCGTGGTGGACCAGATGCGGGGAGACTACATCGAGCGTTACGGTCACCAGTGGACCAAAGGCCTGCGGCGGCTAGTAAAGCAGGGGGCGTGGTTCCGCCAGGCGGCCTACCCGTACATGAACACAATTACCTGTGCGGGGCACGCCACGATTGGAACGGGAACTTTTCCGGCCACCCACGGAATGATTCTGAACGACTGGTGGGACCGCGAACTCGGCAAGCAAGTAGGTTGCGCAGAAGACGCGAATGCCAAAACGGTGAGCTACAGCTCTCCCCAGGCGCGCGCGCAATACAGCGGGTGGCGGTTGCAGGCCACAACGTTGGCCGATGAGATGCGCGCACAACTCAGCGGGCGGCCGCGAGTGGTAGCGCTTTCGCTCAAGCCGCGCAGCGCCATCGGGCTGGCAGGCCACGGCGGCGATGCCGTGACGTGGTTCCATGATGCCAGCGGCGCGTGGGTAACTTCCTCCGCCTATGCCGCGGCGCCCGTGGCTGCCGTAGAAAAGTTCGTGCAAGCGCATCCCGTGGACGCCTACCTGGGCAAAGAGTGGCGTCGCGCGCTGCCCGAATCGGCGTATCTTTTTCCGGACGACGCAGAGGGCGAGCGTCCGCCGAGCGGATGGACCCGCGCATTTCCCCATGAGCTGAAGGGACTAGCCGGCAAACCGGATGCGCACTTCTATGATGTGTGGAAGCAGACGCCGTACTCGGATGCCTACCTGGGGAAAATGGCCGCGGCTCTGGCGGATCAGTTTGAGCTCGGAAAAGACGATTCGCCCGATTACCTGGGAATCAGCTTTTCCGCGCTGGACCTGACGGGCCACGACTTTGGCCCGCGCAGCCATGAAGCGCAGGACGTTCTCATCGGCTTGGACGCGACCATCGGGGAGTTGCTCTCGCATCTGGACAAAACGGTTGGCACTTCGAATTACGTCGTTGCGCTGACGGCGGACCACGGCGTTGCGCCGGTTCCGGAGCAAATGGCGCTGGAGGGATTTGACGCGGGGCGCGTTGGCACCGTCGATGTGGTGAACCGCATCGAAAAGGCGCTCGAGCCAGTCTGGGGGGCCGGCAAATACGTGGCGCGGATGAGCTATCCAGACCTGTATTTCCTTCCGAGCGTGCACACGAAGTTGCAGGCGGATGCAGCGGCCATGCGCGCGGTGAAGGATGCGATCAGCAGCGTACCCGGAGTGTTGCGCATGTTTGGCAGCGAAGAGCTGCTGGACGCCAGAAGAAGTGGCGACTCATTGAAAAGGGCTGCGGCTCTTAGTTTTTATCCGGGCCGAAGCGGCGACATGGTGATCGTGCCCAAGCCATACTGGTTTTTCGTGACCAACGCCGCGTCCCGTTCTGCGGGCTCAGCCACCACGCACGGCACCTTGTACGGCTACGACCAACGTGTGCCGGTCATCCTGATGGGGCCCGGCATCAAGAGCGGAGAATTCCTGAGCGCTGCGACGCCGGCGGATATTGCTCCGACGTTGGCGCTGCTTTGCGGGATTACGTTGGCCAATGCAGACGGAAGAGTTCTTGCGGAAGCGCTTCAATTGCCGCAGACGGCGAAAGCCTCGGGCTCGGCAGCCGCGCCTAAAAAACCGTAGAGTCTGGCGCTGCCACCTCGCGCTTGGCTTTCGCTCCAGAAGTGGTAAACTAATAGTAGTGGTGAGCCCGGCGACCACGGTCGACCTCAGTGTCAGCGTCGGCGCCCTCAAGCTGACGAACCCTATCATTGCCGCCAGTGGCACCTTTGGCTACGGCCTCGAATTCTCACACCTTGTTGACCTGAACCGCCTGGGCGGAATCGTTGTCAAAGGTCTCTCCCTCGAACCCATGGATGGCGCGCCGGCGCCGCGGATATGCGAAACCCCCAGCGGGATGCTGAACGCCGTGGGGTTGCAGAACGTAGGCGTCCGCGCATTTGTGGCGGAGAAGCTTCCCAAGCTGCGGGCCTTCCGGACGGCGGTAGTGGCCAATGTCTTTGGCAAGACGGTGCAGGAATACGTGCAGGTAATCGAGGTGCTCGAGGGTGCCGAGGGGCTGGCGGCTTACGAGCTGAACATCTCCTGTCCCAACGTCAGCAAGGGAGGAACTCACTTCGGGAGCGATCCAAAGCTGGCGGCGGAAGTCGTGGAGGCGGTCCGAAAGGCGGCCAAAAGGCCACTTTGGGTCAAGCTCTCGCCTAACGTAACCTCAATTGTGGAGATTGCCCGCGCTGCGGAGGAGGCCGGAGCGGACGCTCTGACGGTCGCCAACACTTACATCGGAATGAGTGTGGACTTGGAGACACGAAAATCTAGGCTTGGCAACTTGACGGGAGGCTTATCCGGGCCGGCAATAAAGCCGATTACGCTGAGGCTGGTCTATGAAGCATGCCGGGCGGTCAAGATCCCAGTGATCGGCCTTGGTGGCATCGAAAAGGTCGAAGATGTAGCCGAATATCTGGTCGTAGGAGCGGCTGCAGTGCAGGTAGGGACGGCCAGTTTTGTGGACCCAAGAGCCACTTTTAGGCTTTTGGAAGGGCTAGAAAAATGGTTCTTCAACAATAACATTTGTACTATGAATGAGTTACGAGGAAGTTTGAGAGAATAATCGCTTGCCTTTGGTGGTTTTGAAAGGGTATAATGTCCTGATTGATTGTGGCTTAAATAGGACACTATGCGCTCAAAGCTTTTCATTCTCTGGGCCGGTTTTAGGGGCCTCATGCTGATTCTGGTAATTGTGTCAGCGGTAGAGGCCCCTGCGGTCGTGCTTCCCAGTCAGCCCGTCAGGCCAATCCTGGTCTGGGAGGGGCTATCCAGCTGGTACGGAGAGCAGTTTCACGGTCGTTTGACGGCAAATGGGGAGATTTATGACATGTATGCCCCCACAGCCGCCCACCCAACCCTGCCGCTGGGGTCTCTGGTCCGACTGGTGAACCCAAAGACGGGCCGAAGCAGGCTGGTGCGGATCAACGACCGGGGCCCTGTGATCGAGGGCCGAGAGATCGACGTATCCTACGAGGTAGCCCGTTCGCTCGGGTTTGAGGAGCAAGGGCTGGCACGGCTGCGAATAGAGCTTCTCGAGGTGCCCAAACGTCAGCGGCGCGGAACGCAAAGGAAAAACTGATCGTTGCGCTGGACTTTGACCGGCTGGCGCCGGCTGTCCAGATGGCCGGTCGCCTGGACGGGCTGGCTGGGATGTTCAAGATTGGGTCGCAACTTTTTACCGCGGAGGGTCCGCGGGCGGTAGAAAGACTGGCCAAGTTTGGCGCGGGCATCTTCCTCGACCTGAAATTCCACGACATACCCAACACCGTTGCCGGAGCAATCCGTGCCGCGGCGGAATTGCCCGGGGTGCGGCTGGTGAACGTCCACGCACTGGGCGGAAAAGAGATGATGAGGGCTGCCGCGCAGGCTGTGGCGCGAATGAAGAAGCGGCCAAGAGTGATCGGCGTAACCCTCCTGACCAGCATGGATGAAGCCGCGCTCTCGAAAGTCGGCATTCTGGGCCCGCCACTCAAGCGGGCCGTGCACCTTGCCCGGATGGCCAGGCTTGCGGGGCTGGGTGGAGTGGTTACTTCGCCGCGCGAGGTGACTGATATCCGGCGCGCCTGCGGGCCAAAGTTTTTGACGGTTGTGCCGGGAATCCGGCCAGCAGCATCCGCTGCGGACGACCAATCGCGGATCGCCACGCCGGGGGAAGCCATCCGCGCCGGAGCGGATTACCTCGTCGTCGGCCGCCCCATTACGGCGGCGACGGACCCGCGTGCCGCGGCGAAGCAAATCCTCGAAGAAATTTCAGCAGCGCTAGCGTAGACCGTTTGACGCTCCCACCGCGCTTCGATAGCATCCCTGTGAAATGAAAAACGTAATTATTGGAACCGCCGGTCACATTGACCACGGCAAGTCGGCGCTGGTGGAAGCGTTGACGGGCACGCATCCGGACCGGCTGGAAGAAGAAAAGCGGCGCGGGATCACTATTGACCTGGGATTTGCTTTTCTCGATTTGGGAGACGTGCGGGTCGGTTTTGTGGATGTGCCGGGGCACGAGCGGTTCGTGAAGAACATGCTCGCAGGCGCGGGCGGATTCGACCTGGTGCTGCTGGTGATTGCGGCAGATGAGGGCATCAAGCCGCAGACACGGGAGCATTTCGATATCTGCCGGTTGCTGGAAATTCCCCGCGGGCTCACGGTGATTACCAAGTGCGACCTCACGGACAAGGATGGCGTGGAGCTGGTGCGGTTGGAAGCGGAAGAATTCCTGCGCGGGTCGTTCCTGGAGGGCGCGCCGATTGTGGCGGCCAGCGCGCGCACCGGCGCGGGGCTGGACGAACTGAAGATGGCGCTTTTGCGCGTGGCGGAGGATGTGCCGCCGAAGGATGCAGGGCGGCATTTCCGGCTGCCAATCGACCGCGTCTTCGCCATGAAGGGATTCGGAGCGGTGGTGACCGGGACGCTTGTGTCCGGCTCGGTGCAAGCAGAGGACGAGGTGGAGCTGTTTCCGACGCGGAAACGCGTGCGCGTGCGCGGCGTGCAGTCCGGCGGAAAGGCCGCAGAGCGAGCGGTCGCGGGACAGCGCACGGCCCTGAATCTGGCAGGCGTGGAGTTGGACGACTTGCAGCGGGGAATGACGCTGGCCACGCCGGGCGTCTTTGAAGAAACGCAGCGGGTGGATGCGCGATTGACGCTGCTTGCGTCGGCGCGACCGCTGAAGAGCCATGCGCGAGTGCATTTCCATCAGGGCACGGCGGAATGCGTGGCGGAGGCGGTACTGCGGGATCGCGCGCAACTCAAGCCGCGGGAGTCTTGCTACGCACAACTGCAACTGTCCGCAGCGGCGCTGCTGCTGCCGGGCGACCGCTTCATTCTGCGGCAGTTTTCGCCGGTGGTGACCATCGGCGGCGGCGAAGTGCTGAACAATCGCGCCACGCGGCAGGGAAGGAAAGATGCGCGGGTCGCAGCGCTGCTGGGAGCCATGGAGCGCGGGAGCCGCGAAGAAATCCTGGCGGCGCTGTGCGCGGGTGAACCAGCGGGGCTGACGCAGCGGCAAATTGTAGCGCGGACGGGATGGCTTTCCGCAGAAGTGCAGGAAACAGCGCGGAAACTGGAGAATGCGGGGGCCGTGCGCGTGCTCGGCGGGACGCCGGAAAGCGGGAGTGTGGTGGTGACGGCGGAAGAAATGAAGGCGCGAGCGAAAGCAATCAAGACGGAAGTCGAGAACACGCACGCCGCGAATCCGTTGGTGCCGGGAATCTCCAAGGAGGAGTTGCGGGAGCGCGTGACGCGACGCGCGGAAGAGGGCACGGTGTTTCGGGCGGCACTCGAGAGTTTGGTGGCGGCGTGCGAGTTGGCGCAGGCGGGCGACATGGTGAAGCGCGCGGGGCGCGAAATTGAACTGACGCGGGAAGAAGCGCGGGCGAAGGCGCAGATCGAAGAGGAATTTGCGCGAGCGGGTTTGACTGTGCCGCCGGTGAAGGAAGTGCTCTCGAAACTGGCGGTGGATGGAAAGCGGGCGCAAAAAATTCTACTGATACTGCTGCGCGAACGGGTGCTGGTGAAAGTGACGGAGGACCTGATTTTTCACCGGACGGCGATGGAAGCGCTGCGCGGAAAGCTCACGGAGTACAAGAAAAAGCACGGTGAGCGGCTGCCCATCGCGGCGTTCAAAGAATTGAGCGGAGTGAGCCGCAAATATGCGATCCCGCTGCTGGAGTACCTGGACCGGGAACGCGTGACGCGGCGCATGGGCGACGCGCGCGTGATTCAATAACGCGCGCCGGCACGGCCACACTTTTGTTTGATTGACCTGCAGGGGAGCGAAGCCTAGAATCAGAAAGAGGGGGTCGCATGTTTGGAGGAAAATTGGGATTACCTGAACTTCTGCTGATACTGGCAATCGTGTTGATCATTTTCGGCGGGCGGAAAATCCCCGAAATCATGAAGGGATTCGGCGAGGGCATCCGCAGCTTCAAGGAAGGCATGCACGCCGGCGAGAAGCCCGAAGAGAAAAAGTAGCCGGCGCAGAATCGACAGTGGAAATGGAACGGCGGTCCGGGATTGCGGGCCGCCGTTTTTGTTTGCGCAATAATCAATCCGGCGACCAGCCAAGCTCGAGGAGTGCGCGACACAAGCGGGAAAGCGGAAGGCCGACCACGTTGAAGTAGCAGCCTTCCACGCGGGTGATGAAGCGCCCCGCGCGGCCCTGGATGGCGTAGCCGCCGGCTTTGTCGAAGGGTTCGCCGGTGGCGACGTAGCTGTTGATCTCGTCGGCGGAAAGCGCCGCAAAAGTCACGCGCGTCACTTCCAACTCGGAGCGAGTGGCGCGGTCAGGCAAACGAATCAGCTCGAGGCCCGTTACCACTTCGTGGACGCGGCCGGAAAGGCGGCGCAGCATATCGCGGGCATCGAGGTCGGCGACGGGCTTGCCGAGGACCTCGCCGTCCACGACGACTTCGGTGTCGGCGCCGAGGACGATGGCGGCACCGGAGACGCGGCCGGCCGCGGCAGCCGCTTTTGCATTGGCCAGTCGGCGAACCAAATGCGCGGGCGTTTCGCCGTTCCAGCGGGTTTCATCCACAGCGGTGGGCGCTGCCTCAAAGGATATGCCTGCGTTGCGCAGGATTTCTGCGCGACGCGGAGACGAGGATGCGAGGATCAAGCGCATGGTATTTCAATGGAAGGAGAACGACACGACGCAAGCGGAATCGTAACGCAAAACCCCAAAAGCGAAAAGCGATTGCTTCCTTCCGGAAACTTGCGCCCTGCGAGCGAGCCGGTCTAACGGTCGCCGCAACATGCCGCGATGGCTTCGGACTTGCTCCAGCCGAATAATCGGGCGAGAACTGCGGGAGGCGCGGCCGGGCGCCGCTCGAGAAATTTGTGGGCGATGGCGGCGCGGGCGGCGCCGGGCGAAAGCGAGCGTGCCGCGGCGGCCTGCTTGGGAAAAGCGCGGCAGGTAAGCTCGAAACGGCTGGAGGGCCATGCCGCGGTTTCTTGTTCAGCGCCGAAGTGGACGATGACCAGATGGCATTGCAGCTCGAGCATGGCGCGCTTGAAGCGCGCGTTTCTGGATTTCGATTCCATTTTGCAGGCGTGGCGCAGCTCCAGTGTGGCCAGCGGGCCGTGCTCTTCGAGTGCCTTCCAGATGACCAACGCGTCGTGGCTGATGCGGCCTTCGGAGTAGAAGCGCTCGGAATCGCCGGGAGAAGTGGCGGACGCGCGACTAGCGAGAAAGTGCGGCAGCAGCCTCAGCGAAATAAACATGCCGCGCCCGCGCAGACATTTCGAGTAGTAGGCGCGGCGGCGGTGCGGCAGCTCGTCCTTCCACTTCCAAATCATCTCGCAGCATTTGTCCCAACCGGGACCAAGGTGAATATTGCGTCGCGCGCAGGCGTAATAGAGCGATGGCAGCGGAACATTTTTCAGCGGAAAGAGAACACAAAAGCCTGTCGCATCAATGAAGCGCACCGCGTCGGATGCGGAGCGCACTTTTTTCTGCCAGAAAATTTCGTGCCCAGCTGCGGGATTCATTCGCTTTTGCCCGCCTCAATAGACGCGAGGCTTTTCTACGGAGTACGCGGCTCCGACGACGGCGGCACCATGTTCTTGATGCGGAAGTACGTGACCAGGTTTCCGTAGTGCTCGTTGTTGTGCGCCACGTTCTGCATCAGCCGGGCGATACGAATGAACTGTACCTGCCGGCCGTTCGGCAAGGTGAGCTGCACGGTTTCCATCAGCGATGCATCGGTCTGCGCAGCATAAACGCCGTCGCAGTACGCCAGCGCGTCGTTCAGGGCTTTCACCAACTCGGCCTTCGTGGTGAGCTTTTCGATGTCATTCCCCTGGTTCGGATTCTTTTCGCCCTTGGCCGTGGAGCAGTAGCTGTAGTTGGCGTTGGCCACATGCCCGATGAGATTTCCGAATGAGCGTACTTCGGTTTGCGTGCCGGGCCGCATGCCGTAATCCGCTTCCGCCATTTTCTCCGCTGACTTGGCCAGGTAATTCCGGTTGGACGTAAATGCGTTTTTGAGCCCCGTCGATATGGGGACCGGCCCTTGCGGAGCGGTCGGCGCAGCCGCCTGAGCCAGCGCCGCGGGCGCGGCGAGGCAGCACAACATTCCAGCGAGCAGAATCTTTCGCATGCGAGTTTCCTCCAGAGTGGTTTTGACGAAGCGCAAGTCTAACTCAGGTGGGCCGGAATTCAAATGACCACGGATTCGTGGAATTCACCGAAGACGCGACGCAGGGCGTCGGCGATTTCCCCAACTGTGGCACAGGCCTCCACGGCGGCAAGAATGGCAGGCATTAAATTCTCGCCAGCGGTCGCGCGCCGCTCGACTTCGCCGAGGGCAGCGCGCGATTTGGCGACGTCGCGTTTTGCGCGGAGCGCGTTCAAGCGCGCCACCTGCGCGGATTCGATGGCCGGGTCGATGCGCAGCGTGGGGATGGGCTTTTCTTCTTCGGCCACGAACTGGTTGACGCCGACGACGATGCGCTCCCCGCGCTCGACGGCGCGCTGGTAGTCGTAGGCTGCCTTCTGGATTTCACTCTGCACAAAGCCGGATTCGATAGCGCGCAGCATGCCGCCCATGGCATCAATCTTGTCGATGTATTCGCGGGCGCCGGCTTCGATTTCGTCGGTGAGCTTCTCGATGGCGTAGGAGCCGGCCACGGGATCGGCAGTGTTCGCGACGCCGCTTTCCTGCGCCAGGATCTGTTGCGTGCGAAGAGCAATGAGCGCAGCCTGCTCGGTGGGCAAAGCCAAGGCTTCGTCGAGCGCGTTGCAGTGCAGCGATTGGCAGCCACCCAGCACGGCGGCGAGCGCCTGGATGGCGACACGGACGATATTGTTTTCCGGCTGCTGCGCGGTGAGCGAGCTGCCGGCGGTCTGAGCGTGGAAGCGCAGCATCATCGACCGCGGATCTTTGGCAGCAAAACGGTCGCGCATGAGCAAGGCCCACAGGCGGCGCGCGGCGCGGAATTTCGCGATTTCTTCAAGCAGGTCGCTGTGCGCGTTGAAAAAGAAGGAAAGTTGCGGAGCGAAATCGTCCACCGCCAGTCCCGCGTCGAGCGCGGCCTGCACGTAAGCGATGGCATCGGCAAGGGTGAAGGCCACTTCCTGCACCGCGGTGGAGCCGGCCTCGCGAATGTGGTAGCCGGAGATGGAAATCGTATTCCAGTTGGGCAGCTCGGCGCGGCACCAGGCAAACATGTCGGTGACCACGCGCATCGCGGGGCGGACGGGATAGATGTACGTGCCGCGGGCGATGTATTCCTTCAGCACGTCGTTCTGCACCGTGCCCGCGAGGCGTCGAAGATCTGCGCCCTGCTTCCTGGCGACAGCCACATACAGCCCCAGGAGAATCGCCGCCGTAGCGTTGATGGTCATCGAGGTGGAGACGCGGCCGAGGGGAATGCCGTCGAAGAGGGTCTCCATGTCTTCGAGCGAATCAATGGCCACGCCGACTTTTCCCACCTCGCCGCGCGCGAGAGCATGGTCGGAATCGAGTCCAATCTGCGTGGGAAGATCGAAGGCCACGGAAAGGCCGGTCTGTCCCTGCTCGAGGAGGTAGCGGTAGCGGCGATTGGACTCGGCGGCGGAGCCGAAGCCGGCGTACTGGCGCATGGTCCACAGGCGGCCGCGGTACATCGTGGGATAAATGCCGCGGGTAAACGGGAATTCACCGGGATAACCGAGGCGCTGCTCGGGATCGGCGGCGGAATCGCCCGGCGTGTAGACGCGCCCGAGGGGAAGGCCGGAAAGGGTTGTGAACTTGGCATCGGGTACGACGACGGGTTTGTCGTTGGACTTGGGCATGGCTAAGAAAGGCGAAAATAGAAAATAGAAAATAGAAAACAGCAAGAACCAGCACCGAGGATGAGCCAGCTACCGAATGACCTTCGTTGCGGCCTACTTTCCATTTTCTCTTTTCTATTTTCCGTCTTTACCGCGCTCGCCGGGCGCTGCGGAACGCAGCAACCGCAAACGCCGCCATCATCAATGTAAACGCCAGGTCAATTCCGAAAATCCACAGAGCCGAGTCGCGCTGCCAGTGGCGCCAGGCGGAAGCTCCTCCCACCACGGCGAAGAGCAGGAAAAAGGCGCCGGTGACTTCGTGAAACAACTGGCGAAGCACGCGCCACACCGAACGGAAGAACGCCGCCAGCGCGGCCAGCAGCGCAACCAGTAAACGATCCGCCACGCGGACATTCTAGCAGAGTGGCCGGGGCGCGCGGCGTGCCGCTCGACGGGAAGCCGCCGGGGACGAAGGCGAACAGGTCACACGGCGCAAATCGGCGCTTGTCTGGCCGGAAAGCGCGTCATAGAATGGGACAGAATTGCTTCGAGGAGGATGGCCGTGCAACTGGACGACCAGATGAAGCAGTTGCTGCGCGACCTGGGCCACGCGATCAACGAAACCGTTTCGGATTCGGAGCGCATCGCCGAGGCGATTTCCAACGTGCGCGCGGCGGGATTCGACATCGTGTTGAAATTGGATGCGACCATCGTGCTCGCCAAGCGCGACGCCGAGCCGAGCAAGCTGACCAAGCAGGACCAGAATTTCCTGGAATCGCTGCACATCCGCGTGGACGAGGAAATCCTGGACGAAGAAAGCGCGGAAATGCCGAAAGTGCAGATGACCGCGCAGGACATCAAATTTCTCAAGGCTTTGAAAATTTCACTCGATGAGAAACTCTAGCATTCGCGCCGCGCTGTTGGGATTGGCCCTGGCCCTGCTGGCGACGGGTGTCTCCGCGCAAGTGGAAACGGGGAAGGTCGTCAAACTCAAGGCCCCGAAGAAAAAAATCACCAAATTCAAGGGCGAAGTGCTGTCCATGACCAACATACAGATCATCGTGCGCAGCCGGGAGAACGAGCGCGTGATCCGCACGTTCACCTACACGCCGGAAATGCGCGAGAAGATGCAGCAGATCATCGACCGGGGCGGCTACCAGCACGGCGACCGCGTGGAAATCCAGCACGAGCCGGGCACCGACATCGCCCTTAAGATTACCGGGAAGCCCTCGAAACCTCTCTGAGCCGCCGCGTTGTTGCGCAAGAGGAGGCTCACTATGATCCGCGAGCCCGCCGTCGCCGGCCGGTTTTACCCCGCCAATCCCCGCGAGTTGAAACACCAGATTGAACAACTGCTCGGTGAAGCTGTTGCCGCGCCCAAGCTGCGCGCGCTGGGCTGCATAGTGCCGCACGCGGGCTACATGTATTCGGGACACGTGGCCGGGGCCGTGTTCCAGCGGCTGGAATTGCCGTCGCGCTACATCATCCTCTGCCCGCGGCACTACCGCGAAGGGCAGGCGCTGGCGATTATGTCCGAAGGAACATGGCGGACGCCGCTGGGCGAAGCCAAAATCGATAGCGCGCTGGCCGTGGAACTCAAGAAGGCCTGCCCGCTGCTGCGCGAGGATTCCGTGGCTCATCAGATGGAACATTCGCTGGAAGTGCAGTTGCCGTTCCTGCAACAGCTCGCGGGAGATTTCCAGTTTGTGCCCATCGCGCTGGGGACGGACCGCTTTGGGGCGCTGGAGGAACTGGGGCAGGCCATTGGGGACGTGCTGGCGCAAAAGAAGGAAGCGGTGCTCCTGGTGGCCAGCTCGGACATGAATCATTACGAAAGCGACGACGTAACGCGGAAGAAAGACCGCAAGGCCATCGACAAAATTCTCGCGCTGGACCCGCGCGGCCTTTTCGACACCGTGCGCCATGAAGGCATCACCATGTGCGGCTTTGGACCGGCAGTCTCGATGATGACGGCAGCACGGCTGCTCGGCGGAACGCGCGCGGAGGTGATCCGCTACGCGACGTCTGGCGACATCACCGGCGACCGGGATGAGGTGGTGGGTTACGCGGGAATTGCAGTGATGTAAACAGGATTTGGCTGGCAACCAGTATCACAGAAAAACAAACGGGGCGGCCAATAGGGCCGCCCCGACGAGTTTGCGTTGATGCTAGTTGCCTTTTGGCGGACGTGTGGTTGGCCGCTCGCGCGTTTCACTGCGCGGTGCCGGAGCCGAAGGTCGTGAAGGCGGACGCGACGGTTCCACGCGCGGCTGCGACTGCGGCGCGGGCCGTGGCTGCGATTCCCAGCGCGGCTGCTGCGTCGGAGCGGGACGCGGTTGCTCGTGGCGCGGCTGCGCTTGCGGGGCCGGAGCAGAAGGCTGCCGTTGCTGCGGCTGCGATTCCCAGCGCGAGGGCTGCGACGGACGCGCGCCTGCCGGCGTCGTATTCTGCCGAGGTTCGCCGCGGCCGGGCATGCGCGCTTCGCCATTTACTGGCGCCGGCTGGTCCGCGCGGCGGATTTCCACGGTAGGAGTCCTGCGAGTCTCGGCAGGTGTAGCGGTGGTGCCGGAATAACCGCGACCCGGCGGCACTGCCGGAGTCTCTGCGGATTCGGAACGGCCGGTTGCGCCGCCACGGCCGGGGATTCCCGGCGCGTTCACATAGCGGCGCTCCTTTGGATCGTAGACAATTCCCGAGGCAGGGCCCGCATCGCTGGCACGGCCGCGCGTACGAGGATCAGTCCGTTCGCCCGCAGGACTTTCACCATTTCGCGGGGCTCTGGGTTCGCCGGAAAAGCCGGAAGCGGGAACGCCGGTAGCTGCCGGTGCGCCGGAAGCGTTTCGCGGTGAGACACCATCGTTGCCGGCGAGCGCGCGGCTGCGAGGCCTTCTGTCGCCGTCAAAAGTGTCTGGCGCGTCGAGAGCGAATCGACCGCGGCCAATTTCGCTGGTGAGCGGGCGGTCATTGCGCCGGTCCACGCCGGAAAAGCCTCCCGAGTTGTTGCCGGTCGGGACCACGGTGCCGTGCGGCAGATTGGCCGGAGGGTGGCCCGGACGATCATGAGGACTGCGCGGTCCCCATCCCCAGCGATTGCCGCCGAGATGTACCCAATAGACGTAGGCTGGCTGCCAGGTATGGAATCCGCCGGGCATCCAGAACCAGCCGTTGCGAACGAAAACCCAATGGCCGTAGTGATACGGCGTCCAGCCCCAAGCTTCAAAGCTGACCCACGTCAAAAAGCCGCCGGCGCGCACCCACCGCCCGCTGCAGTACGGCGACCACCCGATGGAAATGCCGCGCGGCTGCCAGCCGTAGCCGTAGCCCGGGAGGTTGTACCAGCCACCGTAGTAGTCCAGGTCGGACATGCCGTAGCTGAACGGTGCGCGAGCGTAGCGCAGTGAGGCGGCCTGGCGGCTCGCACTCAGAATGTTTTCGCGGTCTTCCACCCAACGGTCCCACGCGTCGGCTTCGGGTGCGCGGGCCAGCGTGACTTGCTCGCCTTCGGTGCGGAAGAGAAAGGCGCGATTCTTGTTGACGCGATAAGAGGCGCCCAGGGCTTCGACCGTGACGTCGCCCTTCAGCACGCTGACCGTAGCGCCGTCGTTGCCCGCATCAATGCGGAAGCGCGCATTGCGCGGCAGGATCACGGTGAAGTGCGGCGTGGCCACGCTGAAACGGTCCTCGTTGGAGAGATTGGCGTAAAACGTTGCGGTGCCGCGGACCAGCCGCAACTGAGTCAACCGGGCGCCGTCGGACAGAGCCAGTTCCGTGAACTCCAGATGCGTGTCTTCCGCCAGACGGACCACTGCCCCGCTTTCAAACTCCACTTCGGCGCGGCCGATGCGCGAGGAGATTTGATAGCCGTGGCGAATGGGGAGATTGAGCAGCGCTTCCTCCCAGCCGACCTCTTCGGGCCGCTGGACTTGGACGTCGCCGTCCACATAGCTGAGGCGGACGATGCGGGCATAGCTGTAGTTCTGGCTTTGCGCGGCTAGGAAGTGCGGCGCAGCCAGCAGCAATAGACACAATGCCGTGAAAACCGCGGTGAGGGTGGGTACCCGTCGTTTCATGACAACCCCCCTTTCGGGGCCTGTTCAGGGACGGCTCCTACCTACTAGGACGGCGCGAAGGGACAAAGGGTTGCGCCGGGTGGACAACTCCATGGTGGCCCCGTCGGGGGCAAGGGTCAAGCGGAAAGGAACCGGCGCAGCGACTTCATTCAATCGGCTTGCCGGGACGCGACGGCTGCGTCGGATGCGAAGGAGGCGCCGCTGGAGGCGGCGCAGGGGCTGGAGGGGGCGCCGCCTGTGGGGCTGGTGCTCCGCCGCCGGAAGACGAGCCGGGAGAGTGACTGCCGGACGGAGGCCTGCTAGGAGCAGAGCCTCCGGCTGCACCTCCCCCTGAGCTCGAGTTATTGCCGCGGCGATCGCTCCCGCTCGCGCCCGTCGACGAACCCGATGGGTCGCGGTGATTGCCCGGCTCGCCGGCTCGAGGCATCATGTCTGCGTGCCCTGCGCGTTCGCGCGGAATGGGCTGCACGTCCACGCGATCCGTCAATGGAACATTGCGATGCGGGATGGGAGCATTGTCGCGAGCAACCACGCGGGTCTCCACTGGGCGCAGCACTTCCGGCGTGGCCCCAAACCGCGGTGACGGCGCAACAGGAGCTAGGCGCATTGTAGTCATGGTGCGGCCAGGCCGTGGCAGCCCTTCGTCGCCCACGGAGGGCACGTCCATCTTGCCGCGCCCGCGCGGATCGTAATCGCTACGCGGGAAAGTCGGTGGGCGCGTCACGACCGGCGGCCTCGGCGCAGGAACCGCGGCGACTGGCGGCGGGGGCATCCAATACACTGGCCACCCACAATTTCCCAAACCGCCGTAAGGATAAGTGTAGATTCCGCCGCCGTAATAACCATAGCTGCCCCAGCCGCAATTCCATCCGTTGTCTAAGCTCGTGTTCATCCAGTTAAAGGAAAAGCCGCCTAACGCGGGGTAGCGGCCCAACGGGTAATTCGCGGAGGATCGGCCATAGGTCCGTGAGGGCTTGCGCTGAGCGATGCGGGTAAGCGTGCCGGCGCTGAACGTCAGCGAAAATCCCTTGGTGACCTCACGCGTCTCCTCGCCGGAGGTCACTTTCACTTTGCCGTTGAATACGGTCACGCGCGCCAAGTCGGGATCGGCGTCCATGCGGAAGCGCGCTTTTTTCGTCGCGCGCACTTCCACGCCGGAGGCGCGCACCACAATCGCATTGTTGCGCCCGGGATTGACCTGCAGTGTGGCCGTGCCGCGATCCAGGCTCATGCGCAACTCGAAACCGCGCGCGACGTCCTCGACGCCTTCGAAGGTCACGGCGGTGCCGCCTTCTTGCGTCACGTGCAGCCGGCTATCGAGCGAGTACTCCGCAAAGCCTTCGTTGGTGATGATGGCCACGCCGTTCAGTTCCTTCACCGTCATGTTGGTGCCGCGTCCCACGCGCACCAACTCTTGCCGCCCGGGCACGGAGAGATGCACTTCGCCCTCGTGCCACTGGATCACCAGCTTGCGAACCTTTTTAGAGCTTTGCGCGAACGAATCCTGCGGCAGACCCAACAACAGCGCACCGGCTAGAAGAGCGATGTGGAATCCGATTTGGCGAGGGCGCATGGGAACCTCCCTCCATGTCAACTCAGGCGCCGCCGGCGGCGGCGGCCCTGTTTACGCTCCTGCTAATCTATGCTCCGCCTGGGAGCCATCAATGTCAAGTGCGTATCGCTTCCGCGACCGCCAAAACTGCGTGACATCTTGATTTCTGCTATCGCGGGTTGCGGATGCGTTCGATCAGCGCGCGGGAGCGCTGGCGCGCGATTTCGACGAAGCGGGGATCGTTGGCAATTTGCTGGAGAGCGGGCAGCAGGCGCTCGGGCTCGGGGAGGATCTTGTGATTCAGGTCGGTCTCGAAATTCATCAGCGCGTTATTGACGCCGAGGCGGTCGTATTTCATGCGGTGCAGCAGCGTGCGCAGATGATCCTGCTGGCGGCTCAGGCCCTCGAAGATCATCAGCAACTGATTGGCGGTGGCGTTGATCGTGTAGTTGAACTTCACTTCGCCGGAATCGCTGTCGCGCTCGTAACGGAACGTTTTTTCGCCGAGGTTAGCGATGCGCCGCTTGGTGTCGAGGCTAAGACCGCGGAAATGATTGAGCTTTTCGGAAAGCTGGAAAATTTTCGTCGTGAGCGCTGCGCCAACTTCAAAGGGCTGCGCATCGGGGTCTTCGGAGAGCGAGCGGATGTCGTAGGTGGCGGCGCCGTTCTCGCGCACTTTAATTTCGACATACTCCGGCTGGCTGGACTTGAAAACCTTGCGGTAGCTGACTGTGGCCGGGTCCGCGGCGAACAAGGGCGGACATGTGATTGCAAGGCAGAAAAGAAGCAGAGCAAAGAAAGGAAAATGTGAAAGCCTGCGCATGATGTTCATCGTGAAGGTTGGATGCGGCTCACAGCGGCGCGGCTGTCTGCCACACCAGTTGCGTGGGCGATGCGCTCGCGAGCCTGCGTGAAATAAATGTGGCAGAGAGCGACGGCCAGGGCGTCGGCAGCGTCGGAGGGCTGCGGTGCCTCGCGCAAATTAAGCGTCGCGCGAACCATTTGCTGTATCTGCTGCTTGCTGGCATTGCCGTAACCGGCCACGCTGGCTTTTACTTCGCGCGGCGCGTAGCTGTGCACCGCAATGCCCGCCTGCGCCGCGGCCAGCGTGACAACGCCGCGGACTTCCGCGAGCTTGAGCGCGGTCTTCATGTTCAGCGCAGTAAAGACCGACTCGAGGGCGACGGCGTCGGGGGAAAATTCCGCGATCAAGTCCGCGATGAGTGCGTGAATCGCGCGCAGGCGCTCCGGGAACGATGCGCGCGGGGAGCGGCGCAGCGCGCCGAAACGCAGCATGCGGCAAGTGGTGCCGGTCATCTCCACGACGCCGTAGCCGGCGGGGCCGGCGGCGGCGGGATCGATTCCCAAAACTCGCATGGTCGTAGTCAGTGTACGTTGATGGGACAAAACGGAGTATCGAATTTTCGTGCGCATGACGCGAAAGGAAAGTCTTCGGCTCTAGCTGACGGCGGCGTGAATTTCGGCTTCATCGATGTCGAAGTTGGCGTACACCTGCTGGACGTCGTCGTGCTCCTCGAGCGCCTCCACGAGCCGCAGCATCTGCTGCGCCTGCGAGCCGGTGAGCTTGATGTAGTTCTGCGGCAGCATGCTGAGCTGTGCGGACGCCGGGGTGATGCCGGACTTGACCAGGGCGTCGCGCACTGCCTCGAACGCTTCGGGCGGAGTGACCACTTCCCAGGCGGAGCCGTCGTCGCGCAAATCTTCGCCGCCCGCATCGAGGATGATGTTCATCATTTTTTCCTCGTCGGCAGATTCCTTGGCCACGAGGATGTCGCCCTTGCGATGGAACTGCCAGCTCACGGCGCCGGCCTCGGCCATGTTGCCGCCATGCTTGGCCATGGCGTGGCGGATTTCGCCGACCACGCGGTTGCGGTTAGTGGTCACCACTTGGACCAGAATGCCGACGCCGCCTGGGCCGTAGCCTTCGAAGGTGACTTCTTCAAACTGCTCGCCTTCGAGCTGGCCGGTGCCGCGGAGAATGGCCCGCTCGATGTTGTCGTTGGGCATGTTCTCGTTCTTGCCGGCCTGAATGGCCGTGCGCAGACGAGGGTTCGTATCGGGATCGCCCCCGGCGCGCGCAGCGATGGTGATTTCACGGATCAGACGAGTGAAGACGGCGCCGCGCTTGGCGTCCGTAGCCGCCTTTTTGTGCTTGATGGTTGCCCACTTTGAATGGCCAGACATTGGGATTGCCTCAACAGGAAAAGATGGCAGGTGCGATGCACCGCTTTTGCTCGGACAGTGTAGCACGAGACAGCGACCAGCGACCAGTGGCCAGTCGTTAGTGCGCAGCCCACCGCTTAAGCGCGGGGATGTCCTTGGTCATGCGCTTGGCGAGAAATCCGGGAATGTGCATCTCCTTCAGCTTGCCCTCGACGAGCTGCACCATCTGCTGCGCCGTCATGTTCGGCGCCGTGAATTTTCCGTCGACGTAGCAGTGACTGCAATATTCGGTGGAAATCGCGCCGCTGGCTTCCGTGCCGCCACCCTTGGGGTCCTTGGACAACGGCATCCCGCAGCTCTGGCAAAAGGGGCCTTTTGGTTTGAACATGATTGGCTCTCCTGGTGCGCATCCTTCTACCATAGATTCTCCCAAACCGAAAAACGAAATCCGCGGCCATAAAAACTCTTGACATTGACTATTAGGTGATTTACACTAACAGTAGGTTGTCTCAAAGATATGTCTGACTGCACGCTCAATTTCGAGAATCCGCCGCCCGGCGCAAGCCCGCGCCTCGCTCCCGCACTTTTTTGTGCAAACATACAATCGACAACTCCTTCTGTTTCAACGGCCTCCGCACTCTTTGACATTTCTGCGCGCACAGAAATCGTACCAACTGTCTTTGTTTCAATGCATTACGCACTCTTTTGCAAAAAACAGGGGGAGGGAGGGGGGGGGTAAAAGCGGCAGACCCATCTAACAGCGAGAAAAGTGGCCGCTGCCGGCAAAGCGTGGTATTTTGGAGGCAGCCGCGTACGAGAAGTTCCCGCCAGTCCCAAAGGTGGCGAGCGAAAACGCGCAAGCCGCGCGCCACTCCGAGAAGCCTGGGTGAAAGTCCCAGGGTCGGCGACGGACTGCCCTTCAGTGACTACCGTTCCGGGACAATGGAGTAATCCTCATGAGTACCAAACAAGATTCTTCCGTCATCACGCAGCACGATTCCGATGCCATGCCCGAAAAAGCTAAGCACGACACCTCCACTGCGAAGCACCGTGAGCCCAAGAAGCCGCGCGAGCAATACAAACTTCGAACCCGCATGATCCACGGCAGCTTCGCCACCGGGCGGTGGGACTACGACCACCACGTGGTGCCGCCGCAATCCAGTTCGGCGACCTACCGGCTGCAATCGGTGCATCGCGGCGCGGAAGGCTTCGAGGAATTCGGCTCCGACGTGGCGCAACGCGCGCCGATTTACATTTACGACCGGCTGGACGAGCCCACACGCGGCATGCTGGAAGAAAACCTCGCCGTGGCCGAAGGCGGAGAAATTGCCGTCACCTTTGCCACCGGCATGGCGGCGATCAGCGCGGCCATCTGCTCGATGGTGTCGCACGGCAATCAGATTGTGGCGCACCGCATCCTGTATGGCTGCACCTTCAGCCTGCTGACGAACTGGGTGCCTCACTATGGCGTGCGCACTGACTTTTGCGACCTGACCAAGCCGGAGTCCATTCTGAAGACGGCCACGGCGGACTGCCGCGTCGTCTATTTCGAGACGCCGGTAAACCCGACGATGGAGCTGATCGACATTGCCAGGGTGCGTCGCACGGTGGACCAACTGAACAAGGACCGCAAGGAAGAAGAAAAAATCAAAATCATCGTGGACAACACGTTTGCTTCACCCTACTGCCAGCGCCCGCTGGAACTCGGCGCGGACGTGGTGGTGCAGAGCCTCACCAAAGCCATCGGCGGGTTTGGCACGGACATGGGCGGCGTGCTGGTCGGCCCGAACCGCTACTATCACGAATGGATGCTCTACCGGAAAGATTTCGGCGGCGTGCTTTCGCCGAAGGCGGCGTGGCCCATCCTGGTGTACGGGCTGCCCACGCTGGCGACGCGCATGGTCAACCAGCAGAAGACGGCCCTGCGCGTGGCCGAATTCCTGCTGAAGCAGCCCAAGGTCACCAACGTTCTCTATCCCGGCCTGCCGACGTTCCCGCAGCACGAACTGGCCAAACAGCAAATGGTCAGCTACGACGGAAAATTCGCGCCGGGCAGCCTGCTCTATTTTGAGTTGAAGGGCGCCGATCCTTCAGCGGCGCATAGCGCCGGCGAGAATGCCGAAGAAACCGGCGTGCGCTTTGTGGACTACATTGCCGAGCATGCTTACACCATCACGCTGGCCGTCAGCCTGGGACAGATCAAGACGCTGATCGAGAACCCGTTTTCGATGACTCATGCCGCCGTTCCGCGGGAAGAAAAGATCAAGAGCGGGCTGCGGCCGGGAGGCATACGGCTGTCGCTGGGGTTGGAGGACTGGCACGACATCATCGCGGACCTGGAATCGGCGCTGGCGGTGATTTAGCACGCGCAGCGGCGAGGCCAGGGACCAGGGTGAACACGGGCTTAGACGATTGGTGACAGTGAGAGAGCAGGCAGTAGCTTTCCCGGTGCGGGAGTGGTAGAAGAGAAAGCCTGGCCCCTGGGACGCTCGATGGAACTCGCCTGTCGAATTGTCGGCTGCAAAGCCGTCGTGCCTGCAGAACTTACACAGGAGAATTTCTGCCCGCTGCACTTCACCGTGAGTGTCGAGCAGAAGTGCGCTGACCTGCGGCGGGAAACGGTGGGCGGCGCTCCGGATGAAGGACGGCGAGAGGAAATTGTCCGCTATCTGGGCATTGCGGGGAAGACGCTGGCGGGAGTGGCCACAGGAAACCAGCGCCTGCCGGACGAACTGAAGGCGCGCATCCTTAATACGTTTCTTACGCTGATGAACCTGCGCGAAAATATGGAGCGCGCGGCGGCGCGGCAGAAGACCCGCGCGGAATCTGCGAATCACGCGGCCAAAGCGTGAAAACGAAAATCGAAAAACGAAAAACGAAAAATGAACATGCTTCCTCGTGCCGATCGCTGAAAACTGACCACTGAATACTGAACTCTGCTCCCATGAAAAGACACGAAAGCCTGCACCCGCTGAGCCAACACCATCACTTCGCGCTCATCCAAGTGTGGGAAATGCGGCACGCGTTGAAACTTCCGGCAGCGGAACGCGGCAAAGCGGTGCGCGCGGTGGCGCGAAAATTCGTGCGCTTCTGGAAAAGCGCCGGCCAGGTGCATTTCCGCGAAGAGGAGGAAGTGTTGCTGCCGGCGTTCGCGCTGCATGCACGGCTGGATCAGGACAAAGACGTGATGCGCATGCTGGCGGAACACGCCATCATTCGCGGGCTGATTGGGAGAGTGGAGGCGGCGCTGGGAAATGGCGAGGTATCGGAAGACGACGTGTCGAAGCTGTCGCAGACGCTCCACGACCACGTGCGGCTGGAAGAGAACGAGATTTTTCCGCGCATCGAAAAAACACTAAGCGAAAACGAACTACGCGCAATGGGGAAAGGCTTGCACCGGCTGCACAAGAAGGGCGAGTGCGCGGTGTAGGGCGAAGCCGAAGGACGAAAAGCAAAAAACAAAAATCGAAAAACGGAAGATACTATGGCACGCGCGCGCCGAAAGAGTTAGAGCGGGCGAGTCGCTCGAAGTAGGAAAAGACGCGGCGAGAGATATCGGAGATGGCGGCGTCCGCGGCATCGGAATCTTTATCAAACGTCGTCATCACGGAAATCGCATAGGGTTTTCCCGCCAGATAGACAATCCCCGATTCGCAAGCAGCGCCGCTAATACCGCCGGGCTTGCTGGCCAGCGCGACGCCAGCGGGCAAGCCGCGTCGCAGCGAAGTATTCTTCGGATATTTCAGGATTTCCAGCGCAGCCTGCGTGGATTTCGGGTCGAGCGCCTTGCCAGCGTCGAGCATCTCCATCAGCAGGACCATCTCGCGCGGCGTGGAAAGATTTTCGCGGGACGCGCGTTGGGCATCGACGTCCAGCATGATGCGCTGGAGTTTCGTTTGCGCAAGGCCGAGTCGCCGGAGATTGTCGTTCACGTTCTGCATTCCGACGCGGTCGATGAGGATGTTGGTGGCGGTGTTGTCGGAGAGCACGATCATCAGCACCGCAAGGTCACGCAGGGAAACTGCGGAGCCGCCGTCGCTGAAGCGCAGGAGCACGCCGCTGCCGGCGGCCATCTGCGCTTTTTTCAATTCCACGCGCTCTTCGAGTTTCAGCGTGCCCGTCTGCGCCTGGCGGAAGAGTTCGAGCAGAATGGGGATTTTGATGGAGCTGGCTTGCGGGAAAACCGTGTCGGCGTTGGCGAAAAACGTCTCGCCGGTGCCGAGGTCTTTCACCGCGATACCCATCACGCCGTCGAATTCGGCGGCAATTTGCTGGAGTTGCTTGGCAAGCTTCAGCTTCAAATCTCCGGCCAGCGGATTGGTTTGCGGCGTCTGCGCAATCACAGGTGACGCCAGCGTAAACACCGCCAACAGCAGCAAAGCGCGTAGACGAGTCATGGACTTCTCCTCCGAAAGTCCTCAGCTTCGCCCCGCGAGAAAACATAGGGAACGAACTGAGGCACAGGACGCCACATACTATCGCCTTTTCACGGGCCGCAGGCAACGCCGCTGTGCTAACCTTCCGTCTCACTTTGCGTGCAGGCGGAGTGAGTCTGGGAGGGTGCAATTTCAGGAACGGTCTTGATGCTGGCGCTGTGGCTCGCGGTGGCAGGCGCGCAAGCCCAGTCGCCGATGCCGCCCGCATCCCGCAGCGCGGGACCCGCCATTGCGGCGGCACAGAACCCAGTCCCCTTTGAGGAACAGCGCGTTGCCGCGGTCCGCGTGGTGAGCGAAGGCGGGGAAGTGCTCAACGAAAACCCCGCCGAGCTCGCGCAACATGCCGGGCAAAACTACAGCAGCGACGCGGTGCGCGAGAGCTTGCGGCAACTCTACCGCAGCGGGCGCTTTGCGGACATCCGCGCCGAAGCCTCGGCGGGCGAGGGCGGAGTGCGCCTGGATTTTGTCGTCCGGCCGAATTCGTTTGTGAACAGCGTGCGCGTAACCGGCTTGCGGGAGCCGCCCGGAGAAGGCGAAGCGCTGGCGGCCCTGCAATTGGGGCTGGGCGAAATCTTCCGCGAACAAACCCTGCACGACGCGCTGGAACGATTGCAGCAAACTCTGCGGGAAGAGGGATTCTATCAAGCGGGGATTGCCGTGGAGCGCAAGGAAACCGCGGCGACATATCAGATGGAAATCTTGGTGCGCGTCGTGCCGGGCCCCCGCGCGCGAATTGGGGCGGTGACGGAACATGGAGCGACTCAAACAAACGGGAAAGAATTATTGCGGCAGGCGCGGCTGAAACAAGGCCAGCGGGTGACGGAGGCGCGCCTGGAGCGAGGGGCAGAACGGGTGCGCAAGTATCTGACCAAGCGCGGGCACTTGAGCGCGCGGGCCAGCGTCCGCCGCGGGGAATATGACGCGAAAAGCAATACCGTGCCGCTGTTGCTGGACATCTTTGCCGGGCCGAAGGTGCGGGTGGAGTTGAAAGGCGCGAAGATTTCCGACAAGCAGTTACGCAAACTGCTGCCCATCTATCAGGAAGGCGCCGTGGACGAGGATTTGCTGCAAGAAGGGCGGCGCAACATCCGCGATCACCGGGAGTCGCAAGGCTATTTCGATTCGCAGGTGCGCTTCGACACCAGCGAGGACGCGGAGACAGGCCAGCAAGTGATCACCTACACCGTGGTGCAAGGAGAGCAACAGCGGCTGGTGGGAATCGATTTCGCCGGAAACAAATACTTCAGCACATCGCTTCTGCGTGAACGGTTGGCGTTGCAGCCCACCAGCTTCACGTCGCGAGGACGGTATAGCCGGAAGCTCCTCCTGTCGGATACAGAGAGCATTGAACAAATTTACGTGGCGAACGGGTTCCGCGACGCGAAAGCGCAGTGGGAAACAGTCGAGAATTACCAGGGCAAGAAAGGCGATCTGCTGGTGCGTTTTCGCATCGAGGAAGGCCCGCAAACGCTGGTGGCTGGCCTCACACTCGAGGGCAACAAAACCCTGGACGAAGATTTCCTGCTTTCCGTGGTCGGCTCAACGCAAGGACAGCCGTATTCGGAATTCAACGTCGCCGGCGACCGCGACAACATCCTGGCGCTGTACTACAACGAAGGGTTTCCGGAGGCGCGGTTCGAGCTGCTGGCAGAGGATGACGGCGCGCCGAACCGGATGAAGTTGACCTATCGGATCGCGGAAGGGCCGCAATTCAAAGTAAAAAAAGTCTTGCTGGGCGGTTACCAGCACACGAGTGAGCAGACCATAGCGCAAGAAGTGCAACTCGCGCCGGGCGAACCGCTGCGGCAGGGAGACATTGTGGAGACGCAGCGGCGGCTCTACAACCTGGGAATTTTCAGCCGGGTGCAAATTGCGCCGCAAAACCCGGGCGGCACGGATACGGACAAAGCGCTGATCGTATTGGTGGAGGAAGCGAAGCGCTACACGATTGCGTACGGCGGCGGCGTGGAAGTGCAGCGGCTGGGGAGCGCGAACGATCCGGTGGGCGGGGAAATCAAAGCCAGCCCGCGAGGAATTTTTGAAATCAGCAAAGCCAACGTGCTGGGGCGGGCCCACACGCTGAGCTTCAAAGTCCGCGCGAGCACCCTGCAAGGGCGCGCGCTGTTGAGCTACGCCGCGCCGATCTTCTGGGGGCAGCCGTCGCTGAGCTTCCAGCTCACGGGATTTGCGGACAAGACGCGGGACGTGCGCACGTTTACCTCCATCCGCTACGAAGCGTCCGCGCAATTGACGCAGCAGGTGACCAACCTCTCGACGCTGCAATTCCGCTATGCCTACCGGCGCGTGCAAGTGGACGCGGCGTCGCTGAATGTGGACCCGGCGCAAATCCCGCTGTACAGCCAGCCGACGAAGATTTCGCTGCTGGGCACCTCCTGGGTGCGGGAGCGCCGCGATAATCCGGCGGACGCCACGCAAGGCAGCTTTAATACGGCGGACGTGAGCGTGGCGGCGCGGGGGATGGGGTCGAGCGCCAGCTTTCTGCGCGCGTTTGTGCAGAATTCAACGTTTTATGCGCTGCCGCGGCGCTTGACCTTTGCGCGCTCCACGCGACTCGGCATCCAAAGCGCGCTGGGCAAGACCACTCCCAACGATATCCCGCTGCCGGAGCGATTCTTCGCGGGCGGCGGAATGTCGCTGCGCGGCTTTGCGCTGAACCAGGCGGGGCCGCGCGACCCGGTCACCGGATTTCCCATCGGCGGGCAGGCCATGCTGCTGTTCAATCAGGAGCTGCGCTTTCCGATGAAGCTGCCGTATATGAAAGGAGCCGTTGGCGGCACGATATTTTACGACGCGGGCAACGTGTTCCGGCAGGCCAACCGGATCTCGCTGGCGTTGAAGCCGCCCGCTCCGGTGTTCGACACGCTGACGCCGAACCTCTGCGTCTCCAACTGCACGAATGAAATGCGCTACTTCTCGCACACCATTGGTTTCGGCATCCGCTACGCAACGCCGATCGGGCCTGTGCGGCTGGACCTGGCCTACCAGCTCAATGCGCCGCAAATCCTGGTGCCGGACGGGACGGGCGGACAGAAATTGAGCCGGCTGCCGCGATTTCATTTCTTTTTCAATATCGGGTCATTGTTCTGATGCGCGCAAGAATTCTCATGTTCGCTCTATTGTTTGTCATGGCCTTGACGCCCGCGGCGCCGGCGCAGCAGGTGGTGGACCGCATTGTGGCCCGCGTGGAAGACGACATCCTCACGCTGAGCGAGGTGCGCGAACTCGGACGCTTCCAGCAACTCGTAAACGGCAGCGGGCAGGAGAATCCGGCTGGCGAGCGCGAGCTCATTGAAAAACTGATTGACCAGTGGATCGTGCTCTCCGAAGCCACGGCAGCTCGCTTCCCGAAACCGGCGAAAACGGACGTGCAACAAGAACTCGAACGGCTCGCCGTGCAATTCGGTTCCGCGGACGCCTATCGCGCGCGGCTGCAGGAACTTGGGCTGACCGCGGAGAGCGTGGCGCGAAACGTGGAGCGCCAAATCTATCTGGCGCGATACTTGGACTACAAACTCCGGCCGGCGGCGCAGGTGGAAAGCGCGCAAGTGGAAAAATATTTCCGCGAAGAGCTTGTGCCGGAATTGCAAAAGCGCGGGCAGGAAGCACCGTCGCTGGAGAGTGTGGAGGGGCAAATTCGCGAACTATTGACGCAGCGCGAAATCAGCGCGCGAGCGGCCCGGTGGCTGGAGGAAACCCGCGCCCGGCTGCGGATTGAAATCGCGGGAAAGAAGAACGTGCCGTGAAATTCAGGTGGAAACGATGGCTCAAGATTCTGGGGGCGGCCGCGGCCGTCCTCACCGTGACGGCCATCATTCTTGTGCAGACGGGCGTGGCCGCGCGGTGGGCGCGAAGCGGCGTGATCGCACAAATCGAAAAGATGACCGGAGGCCGTGTCGAGCTGAAGGAATTCCGTTTCAGCGCAGTGGCGCTGCGCGCGGAACTGGATGATTTCACTTTGCACGGGCGCGAGCCGGAGGGAACGCCGCCGTTTTTCCATGCGGAGTCCCTCGTGGTGGACCTGCGGGTGGTTTCATTTTTCCGCCGGCAAATTGCGCTGGACGAGCTGTGGATCGAAAAGCCCGTCGTTCACTTGCGGATCGACAAGGAAGGAAAAAGCAACGCGCCGATTCCCCAGGCCGAGCACCCCGCGGGGAAATCGTGGCGGGAACAGCTCTTTGACCTGACCATCCGCGAGCTGCGGCTCAATCAGGGCATGCTGCTGATCAACGATGTGCGCGTGCCGCTGGCGGCCGAAGGCGGGGAATTCCGCTTTGCGCTGGATTTTCACGCATCAGCGGCGGGCCAGGAGTCCTTCGAAGGGATGGCCAGTTGGAACAAGATGAAGCTTGCCGCGCGGAGGTATCTGCCCTTTGCGTCGGACTGGCGGCTGAAATTCACGCTGGGGCGAGAGAGCCTGGAAGTGAACGAGTTCGCGTGGAAACTGCCGCATTCGGAGCTGCGAGCCGAAGCGCGGCTGGCGAGCTTCGCGAAGCCCGAGTGGAGCTTCCGCTATCAGGGAACACTTTCGCTTGACGACTTGCGCAGCCTGCTGCGCAAGCCGCATTCGCCGCGCGGCCTCGTCGCGTTCTCCGGTGAAGGGAATAACGCCGGCGGAGAACTTTCCTTGAAGGGCAATTTCTCCGCGCGGGAGATTGACCTGCCGTACGTGTGGTTCCACGCGAAAGGAATGACGAGCCGGGGAAGCTACAAAGTGGCAAAGGGACGGCTGGAAGTGCCGGACTTCGAAGCGCATGCGCTGGGCGGCGTGCTCACGGGGCGCGTGACGATGCAGTTTGACGGCGCGAAATTCCGCGCGGAGTCGCGCGCGCAGGGAATGCATCTATCCAGTCTGCTCGCCGCCGTGGACAACGAAAATTTTCCGGTGACCACTCTGCATTGGAACGCGTCCGTGGGCGTGGACAGCGTGACCACGTGGGACCACGAGTTCAAGCATTTTGCGTCGCGCGGCACCACGCGCTGGACGCCGCCTGCAGAGCTTCTGCAAGGTGAAATTCCGGTGACGGCGCAACTGGAATTTGACTATTCGCTGGACAAAGAGGCAACGCTCCTGCGGCGGAGCGAAATTGTTACGCCGACAAGCCGTCTGGAGCTGGACGGGAGTCTGGCCGCGAAGAACTCCGATTTGGCAATAAACCTGGAAGTCGGCGACCTGCTGCAGTGGAACGACTTCATCAACCGGCTGCGAGGAACGGAGGAAGAACCGCGGCGCATCGCAGGGCGCGCGACGTGGAAGGGCCGCATGCTGGGCGAGTTGGGCGGGCCGACGTTTGTGGGACACGTGCGAGGCTTCGAGGCGCGGTACGACAACTTGTATTGGGACGAAGTGGAGGGTGAACTTACGTATTCGCCGGAGGAATTGAAGCTGGTGCGGACCCGCGTGCGGCGCGGGCGATCCTCGGTGGAGATGAACCTGCGGCTCGAGTTGGACGATTGGAGTTACCGGCTGGAAAGCCAGTGGCAATCGCAGATCAACGTGAAGAGAACTCCAACCGACGATTTGCAGGCGTTGTTCGGGTGGGCGTACCCGGTGCGCGCGCTGCTGAGCGGCCAGTTCGAAGGACGCGGGACGCGCAGCGATCCGGAATTTGCCGGGCCGTTCGAACTCGAGCAGGTGGAAGGGTGGGGATTCCGTGCGGACCGCGGGAAAGGCCACTTTGCGCTGCGCAATGACGAAGTGCGAATCGCCCGGGCGGAAATCCAGCAGGGCAATGGGCGGGTGACGGGAGACTTTCTGTACCGCATGGCGAACGAAGGAACACCGGCCCGCGTGGAATTCGATTTGCAAGGCTCGACGATCACACTCGAGAAAATCGAGCGCATCCAGACGGAGCGGTTTCCGTTGGGAGGCAGTTTGAGCTTTGCTGTGCGCGGTCAAGGGCCGCTGACGGCGATGAAATCCGACGGTACGCTGCGGCTCGAAAATTTTCAGGTGGGCGACGACGTGATGGGGAGCTTCGACGCGCGCGTGCATTCCGACGGGCGACGCGCGCGTGCGGAGTTGAAGTCCACCATGGCCACCGGGAAGCTGGACGGCAAGCTGGACCTGACGCTTGGCGGTGACTACCCGTTGCAGGGCGACCTGACGGTGCAGGAGTTCAACTTGGACGTGTTCATCAAGACGGCGCTTCGACTCAAGCAACTGACCGGCGACAGCGACGTGAACGGGAGATTTCTACTGAGCGGCCTGCTGAAAAAACCGGAAACGATCGCCGTCGAGGCCGACATTTCACAACTGAAGTTTGAATACCAGCACATTAAACTCGAAAACGTGGGGCCGCTACGGCTGGCGTACCGCGGGGAAGAAGTGCGCATCGAGCAGGCACAAATCCGCGGGCCGGAAACGGATTTTGCGATCGCAGGATTCGTGCGATTCGCGGGAGCTCAGCCGGTCAACCTGAAGCTGAACGGCACGGTGAACCTGCAACTGCTGGGCGGCTTCCTACCCGAACTGGAAGCGCGCGGCGCGGCGGCGGTGAACGCCTCCATCGAAGGCACGCTGGCGAACCCGCGCATCACGGGCGGCGTGCACGTGGAAAATGTGTCGGCGAACTACGGCGATTTCCCGGCCGGCTTGAGCAAGTTGCGCGGGGATTTCGTGTTTGATACCAGCCGGCTGGTGTTTGAAAACGTTTCCGCCGAAGCCGGGGGCGGCAAGGTGGTGCTGAGTGGCGCGCTGTCGTATGGAGACGGCCTGGCAGCGGCGCGGTACGACCTGACATTGCAGGCCACGCGAGTGCGTGTGCGCTACCCGGAGGGCATGAGCTGGCTGGCGGGTGGAACCGTGCGCCTCACCGGAACCATGGACGCGGGCGTGCTTTCCGGACGCGTGCTGGTCGAGCGGCTGCTGCTGACGGAAGGAGTCGATCTGGCGTCGATCATGACCGCTTCGCGCGAAGGAGTGCGCACGCCGGCGACGACATCGCCGTATGTGCGTAACCTGCAGTTCGACCTGGAGGCGGCCTCCACGCCGGGCGCGCGGCTGGAGTGGAGCGGCGCGCGATTTGAGAGCGAAGCCAGCCTGCGGTTGCGCGGCACGTGGGAGCATCCCATTTTTCTCGGGCACATCCACATGCAAAGCGGCGAGATGAGTTTTCGCGGGAACCGCTACCGGCTCACGCGCGGCGACATCAACTTCGCCAACCCGTTTCGGCTGGACCCCGTGTTGAACGTGGAAGCGACGACGACGATCCGGCAGTACGAGATCACACTGAATTTTACGGGAGCGGCGAGCCATCCGGTGCTGGGGTACCGCTCGGACCCGCCGCTGCCGGCGACGGACATCATCGCCCTGCTGGCCCTGGGGCGCACCGGCGAGGAAAGCGAACTGCGCTCCTCGACGCAGGTGCAGTCGCCGGAAATGGGCGCTTCGACGCTGCTTTCCGAAGCCATCTCCAGTCAGGTGGGCGGGCGGATCGAAAAACTTTTTGGCGTGAGCCGGTTCCGCGTGGATCCCTTTTTGGCCGGAACCGGGTCGCAACAAAATGCGTCGGCGCGGGTGACCATCGAGCAGCAGGTGGCGCGCGATCTGACGATTACCTACATTACCGACGTGACCTCCACGCAGCAGCAAGTGATCCAGGTGGAGTACAACGTGAACAGGAATGTTTCCATCGTGGCGCTGCGCGATCAGAATGGCACGTTCGGCCTGGACGTGAAATTCAAGAAGAGATTCAAGTAAGACGCGGAAACTAGCCAACAAGAAAACCTATTGTTCGAGTAAGCGGGAATCGCAGGTTGCCCCGCGTCCGGATTGGCCCAAGCCGGGCGCGCTCCCAAGAGCAGAAATCAATTCACAATTGGTTCCAATCTTCCATGGAATTTGCACGCTCCAGGATTTCCGCTACTTCCCGGAGCATCATGCGCAGTTGAGGCACGGAGAATTCTTGATTGGATGGAATTGCGAGGCGATGCTGCCTAAAGACCATGAATTGATGGCGGGCGCCGGAAAAGGGACCGTCGAAACCCAACAACCGCATGCGTCGGATAAACTCGCGCCTCTTACAGGGCGTCCACGGGCTCACGCGTCGGCTCCCGATTCAAGTCCAGCCCAGCAATTACCGGCAAAGGATGACCCAGCTTCAGTCCGACAAGAATCCAATCCTCCAGCGTGGAACGCAATTCGTCCTCGCAATCACGCAGAGTGCCGGCAAATGCGACCACGCCTTTGCAACCGGGAATGCGTGCAGAAAAAGACCCGTCTTCGAGCTTATCGTATTGCGCCTGAGCCATCGCCTGGGTGACGTACTCGCTCAGAATATGACGCGCGGCCATGCTGCACCTCGAAGCTGCATTATACAGGAACTTGGGAATGGGCCGAGTACGGAGCGTGTCGAATTGAAGAATACTCCGTATAGCCCGAGTTTCGCACCTGTGTTAACGTCTGGGTTTCCGCGATTAAGTGGCAGCAAGGAGTGACACGACAAGCATGAATGATTTACTGAAGTGGCGCGAGGAGTTTCCCATCCTCGAGAAGACCACCTACCTGATCAGCAATTCGCTGGGAGCGATGCCGCGCGGGGTGTACGAACGCATGCAGGACTACGCCGAGTCGTGGGCGACGCGCGGCGTGCGCGCGTGGGAAGAAAGCTGGTGGGAGATGGCCGCGGAGACAGGCGACCGCATCGGCGCGCTCATCGGCGCGCGGCCGGGCGAAGTCTCCGTGCATCAGAACGTGACGCTCACGCAAGCGGTGATTGCCTCGTGCTTCGATTTCAGCGGGCCGCGAAACAAAGTGGTCATGGTGGACCTGGAGTTTCCGTCCATCCAGTATTTCTATTTCGAGCAACAGCGGCGCGGCGCGCGCGTCGAGCTGGTCCCGAGCGAAGATGGCCTGCGCGTGCCGATGGAGAAATTCCTCGCGGCCATTGACGAGCACACGCTGCTGGTGCCGATTTCCTGCGTGCTGTTCCGCAGCGCGACAATAGTAGATGCGCGGGCCATCATCGAGCGCGCGCACCGCGTTGGCGCGCACGTGGTCCTCGACGTTTTTCAGGCGACGGGAACCGTGCCGGTGGATGTGCGCGCGTTGAACGTCGATTTTGCCGTTGGCGGCGTGCTGAAGTGGTTGTGCGGCGGGCCGGGCGTGGCGTATCTCTACGTGCGGCCGGACCTGCGCGCGAGTCTCGCGCCGGGAGTGACCGGCTGGTTCGCGCACCAGCGGCCGTTCCAGTTCGAGCCCGGGCCGATTGACCGGCGCGACGACGCCTTTCGGTTCATGACCGGAACAACGCAAGTTCCCGCGTTTTACGCGTGCCAGCCCGGCCTGGAAATCATCGCGCAAGTGGGCGTAGAGCGCATTCGCGCGAATTCCGTGCGGCAAACAACGAGGCTGATGGAAGGCGCGCGAGCACGCGGCTGGCAAGTGAACTCGCCGGCGAATTCCGCGGAGCGCGGCGGAACGGTTTCCGTCGATTGCCCGCACGCCGCGGAAGTGATGCGGGAACTACTGGCGCGGGACATCCTGGTGGACTACCGGCCGAAGGCGGGCATACGGCTCTCGCCCCACTTTTACAACCGCGACGAAGAGATGGACTTCGCGCTTGCTCAAATCGAGGAAATCCTCGCCACGCGAGCTTGGGAGCGGCATCTTCAGCATGTCCCGAGCCCGCAAGGGCGGGACGAGAGACCCGTTTAAGCGAGTGCTATAATTTCGGCAGGCGCCCAGGCGGGCGCACAAATGCTCAGCGCAACGACAACGCGAGGGCTGAATGAACTGCGCCGGGAAATGGTGCAGGAACAGATCCGCGATCGTGGCGTGCGGGACCCTGGAGTGTTGGACGCGATGCAGCGCGTGCCGCGACATGAGTTTGTTTCCGAAGACTTGCAAGCCGGCGCCTATGCCGACCAGCCGTTGCCCATCGGCGAAGGCCAGACCATCTCGCAGCCGTACATGGTGGCCGCGATGACGGAAGCGCTGGCACTGGAGGGCCGGGAGCGCGTGCTGGAAGTGGGTACGGGCTCCGGCTACCAAGCGGCAGTGCTGTCGCTCTTGGCGCGCGAAGTGCACAGCGTGGAAAGTGTAGCGAGCCTGGCGAAGGCGGCGCAGGCGCGGCTGGCGAAGCTGGGATACAGAAACGTGGCGGTGCATTGCGGCGATGGGACTCTCGGCTTGGCGCAAGCCGCGCCCTTCGACGCCATCATAGTGACGGCAGCGGCACCGCGGATTCCACCGCCGCTCGTGGAGCAACTAGCCGAGGGAGGGCGGCTGGTGATTCCCGTGGGGCCGGCCACCGAGCAGGAGCTTGTCCTGGTGCGCAAGGTGGAGGGGCGGGCGACTCTGGAAACGCTTCACTATTGCCGGTTTGTTCCGCTGCTGGGACGCTACGGCTGGCCGAGCCCGCACTCGTAGAGCGATGAACAAATCCACGCCCGCGATTTCCATTGTCATTCCGGCGTTCAACGAGGAGCGGAGACTGCCCGGGTCTCTGGAACGCATCCGTGCCTACCTGAAGAAACGCGGCTGGGATGGAGAAGTGATCGTTGTGGATGACGGATCCACGGACCAAACCGCGCGGGTTGTTACGGAGTGGCAAAAGCAAATCCCCACGCTGCGAATTGTGCAAAACGGACAGAACCGCGGGAAAGGGTTTTCGGTGCGCCGCGGGATGCTGGAAGCAAAAGCACGCATCGCGATTTTCACGGATGCGGATCTGTCGTCGCCGATCGAGGAAGCGGATAAACTGCTGGGCGTGATGGGCGGAGGGAAGTATGAAGTAGCCATCGGGTCGCGCGCTGTGGATCGCCGCTTGATTTCCGTGCACCAGTCGCGCTTCCGCGAAATTGCCGGAATCCTATTTAACAAAATCGTGCAACTGGTGACCGGCCTCAGGATTGTGGATACGCAATGCGGCTTCAAGGCATTCGTCGTGGAAAAAATGCGACCGGCCTTCGAACAGCAACGCATTGAAGGCTTTGGCTTCGACCCGGAAATTCTTTTTCTCGCCAAGCTTCACGGCCTGCGCATTGCGGAAGTGCCGGTGCGCTGGGCGCACGACGCCGATACGCGCGTGCACATGGTGCGCGACAGCCTGCGCATGTTTCTCGAATTGCTCGCCATCCGCTGGAACTGGATGCTCGGACGTTACAGCAAGCCGTAGTCCGCCGCGTGCGCAAGATCGCCAGCGGCGTCACCACGGAGTATATTTACAGTGTGGACGGCAGCGTCGTCGCGGAAAAGGTGGGCGCCACCTGGAGCAAGGGCTACGTCTATCTGGGCGGACAGCTCCTCGCGCAGTACAGCAACTCCACCACCTACTTCGTCCACAAGGACCACCTCGGCTCCTCCCGCGTCCTCACCCGCGTGGACAAATCCGTCCACGAAACCTACGACTACCTGCCTTACGGCGAAAGCAGCAGTTATACCGGCGGGTGGGAGTCGCTGGCGGGGATGGTCGCGCGGCAGCGTGGCGAGTAACTTTACATCACAAAGTACTTGACAATGGTGCCGGCTTTGCGTACCATCGCCTCATGTCCACAGGGATTCTTGCCTCCACCGGATTGCATGTGGCCATCATTCCCGACGGCAACGGCCGCTGGGCCGTGCAACGTGGCCGCCCACGCCGCGCGGGGCACCAGGCAGGCGCGGAGTCCATCCGGCGCGTGGTGGACGCGGCCGCGGAACTCGGCGTGGGCTCGCTGACCCTTTTTGCATTTTCCTCGGACAACTGGGAACGGCCACCGGGCGAAGTGGACGCGCTCTTTGCGCTGGTGCGACAGTTTTTGCTCGACCAGGCGTCGCACTGGGTAAAGCGGGGAATCCGTCTGCGGGTGATCGGACGCCGTGACCGGCTTCCGCCAATTCTGCGCGCGGTGATTGCGTCGGTGGAGGAGGCAACCGCGGCGGGCGAAGGGATGCAGTTGCGCATCGCCGTGGATTACTCGGCGCGGGAAGAAATTCTGCGCGCGGCAACGCGCTTCTACACGACGCTGGAAATTTCGAAGGAGGCGTTCGGGCAAATGCTGGGACGTGTGAGCCACGCGGGGAAAGATTTTCCGGACGTGGATCTGGTGATCCGCACCGGCGGCGAGCAGCGGCTGAGCGATTTTTTGCTGTGGGAGTGCGCGTACGCGGAGATGATTTTCAGCAAGAAAATGTGGCCGGAATTCGGCGCGGCGGACTTGGAAGCAGCCATCCGCGAATATCATACTCGGCCGCGGCGCTTCGGGCGGCTGCCGGAACAAAAAGCTGGATAGGCAAGCGCGGGCCAGAACTCTTTCAAGAGGAGGACAGCATGGAAGCCTATGTGCCGGGTCATGCGCCGTTCGTGGTGCTGGCGTTTTTGCTGACGGGATTCGTGGGATTCGCGGGCACGGTGCTTCTGGTGTTGACGCTGCTGGCACGGCGATGGGAACTGGCGCGGAAAACTGTAATCGCACTGGTCCTGCTCCCGTGCCTGTATGGCGCGACGCTGCTGGCCGCGTCGCTGGGCAGCAGTGAGAAAATTCTTCGCACCGGCGAGCGGAAATATTTCTGCGAAGTGGACTGCCATCTGGCGTACTCGGTGACGGGTGTGCAAACCGCGAAGACGCTGGGCAGCGGGGAAAAGCAAGCGACGGCGGAAGGGATGTTTTATGTGGTCACGCTGCAGACGTTTTTTGACCCGGAAACGACTTCGGCAAACCGCGGAAACGGCGTGCTCCATCCCAACCTGCGCATAATCCGCGTTCTGGATGATGCCGGGAAGAGTTATGCTCCTTCGCTCGAGGGGCTCAAAGTGCTGGAAGCAACGGCTGCCAAAATGGTGCCACTGGATCAAGCGTTGCGCCCGGGGGACAAATACGAGACAACATTCGTGTTCGATTTGCCCAGCGACGCCAAGAATCCGCGGCTGTGGCTGACGGATCCATTTCCGGTGAACTGGCTGCTGATTGGGCACGAGAACAGCTTGCTTCACAAGAAAGTTTATTTTGGGCTGGACACAGGAAAAGTGACGGCCGAAACCCAAGCGAATTGAAGCGCGCGGTTGCATTTACGTTGCGCGCTGCGGCAGCGGCGCGGATTTCTCGCGGGCGCGAGCCATGGCATAGGCTTTGCAGATGACGCGAGTGGCGGTGGGAGTCAGGCTGTAGGCCGGGAGCTCCTCCTCACAAACCAGGGCCACATCGGTGACGTCGCTGCCGGCGCGGGGCGAGCCGGCGACGGCTTCACAAAGATAATCCGCAATCACAAAATGATACTGGGGGCGCGCGGGCCCAGCCTGCGGGGCGTCGAAATTCGTTTCGGGGCCGGCGGAAATTCGCTCGAAAATTTCGATCAGGTCAAGGACGCGCACATCGAGAGAAGTTTCTTCGCGCAATTCGCGGCGCACGGCCTCGATGAGAGTTTCCCCGAGCTCCAAGATGCCGCCGGGAATGGACCACTGGCCCTTGAGCGGCTCGCTGCCGCGGCGAATGAGCAAAACCCGGCCGTCGCGGATCACCACGCCGCCCACGCCAACTACCGGCCGATCCGGATATTCGCGCCTGCCATCCATGGTCCGACTCCCGTGAGGAGAAATGCTTGACACTGGCGTTATATAATACGCCCGCCTGCTGGAAACCACCGAACGGGGGAGGAGGTGCCGGGTGCTGAAGTGTCCTGAATGCGCAGCGGTGCTGGATGTGGATGAAGACGAAGTGGAAGAAGGCGAAATCCTGAATTGCCCGGAATGCGAGGTGGAGCTGGAAGTGGTGCAAATCAACCCGGTGCATCTGAACGTGATTTCGGACGAGGCGGATGCGGAGGATGATGAGGAGGAGTCTGAGGACGAACTGGGCGAGAAAAAGAAGAAAGAGGAAGAAGAGCAGGCGGAGGACGAAGAAGAATAGTGAGCGCTCGAGCACATCGGAAAGCGGCACGGCATCCCTTGCAGGGCGAATCTCATCCAACCTGTGTGAGGCAGAAATGAGGCCGGCATGAGACTGGTGGCACTCACGCTGCTGGTAGCGGGCCTGGCCGGATGGGCCGGAGTGAGCGCCAAAACAGCGGCACAGGAGAAGAAGAAGCGTCCGCCCGAGGTGGTGATTATGGGAACGGTGTTCACAGAAAAAGGGCTCTCACTGGCGGGGGCAACCATCCGAGTGAACCGGGTGGGGGAACGCAAGGTAAGGTGGGAAGCCGCGAGCGACCGGCGGGGCGAGTTCGGAGTGCGGGTGCCGCAAGGCGCCGAATACGAGGTCCGCGTGAAGGCGAAAGGGTACGAGGAGCAGAAACAGCAGGTGGATGGAAAATCGAGTACGTACGAAAACCTGGTCTTCCGGATGACACCGGAGGCGGAAGGAAAGAAGCCGTGAAGATGCGAAGCCTTATTTTCCTGGTCGTGCTGGCGGGCATGCTGTGGCCCGCGGCAACGATCGCACAGGACAAAAAGCGCGAAGCACGGCTGCGCACGGTTCAGGGCACAGTAGTGGACAAGGAAGAAAATGAAATGCCCGGCGGAGTGGTGTACCTGAAAAACACGAAGACACAGACCGTCAAAACATACATCGCCGAAGAAAAGGGCGAATACCGCTTCAGCGGTCTCGATCCGAATGTGGATTATGAAATCCACGCGGAAAAAGAGGGAATGACGTCCACGAAGCGGACGATTTCGAGTTTCGATAGCCGGAAGCAGATTGTGGTCAACCTGAAAGTGGACAAGAAAAAAGAATAGGGTTTTTCTTCGCGGTTCCCTCCCTGCCTTCTGTTCCCCTCCGAAAAATTTCCGAGCCAGAATCATTGCGTCATTCCATGCCGTGCGCTTTGAGCGGCGGGGCGATCACGCGCACGGCTCCGGGCAGGACTTCGATTTCCACGGGCGCCTCGCCGAGAATTTCGCCATCCCCGTGGAAAGGCGAGCGGCGATCGGCAGAGAGCCGGATGCGCCGGGCGCGGAAACGATGTATCTGCGGCCAGCGCAAGTCGCCATTGCGAAGCAGCACGATCAACGCTTCAAAGATGCGGGTCCAGGGCAGGTCCTCCACAAAGGTCAAATCCATCCAGCCGTCATTCATGCGCGCGGCAGGGGCGATTTTGAAGCCGGCACCATAAGTGGGGGAGTTAGCCACCGCCGCCAACAGCAAGGGCCCTTTCCAGGAGGCATCGTCAATTTCCGCGGTGACGTAAAGCGGCTGCGAAGTGGTGAGCGCGGCAAGCGCGGCGGTGACATATTTCAGCAGGCCTGGCACGCGGCGGAATTTTCCGGTGGCGAGCTGGTTGGCCTCGGCATCGAGTCCCATGCCGCCGGCGCCAATCATGATCCGCGTCACATTTCCGGGAAAACGCGCGCGCAGTACATCCACCGAGCGCGGCGAGCCGTGCGCGAGGAGGTGCGCGGCGTCAACGGGGTCGAGGGGAATGCCGAGGCCGATGGCGATGTCGTTGCCGCTGCCAGCGGGGATGCAGGCAATCGGGACGCCTGTGCCGAAGGCTCCGGACAATACGTAATGAAATGCGCCATCTCCGCCGAAGGCCACGACGCAGGAATAGCCTTCGGATGCGGCTGCGGCCGCGCGTTGCGTCATGTCCGCGGCGGACAAGGTGTGCACAAAATCGGCAGCCATGCCCTGCCGGCGAAGATAATTTTCAATCACCGGCTGCACGCGAAGAGCGGCGCCTCCGCCGGAGGTCGGGTTGACGAGCACGAGAGTCCGCGCGGATGGATGCATACACGTCGGCGGGGCAAAGGATGGGCCGCTTGCTGAAAGGTGTCAAGAGGCCAAAGGATAGGCGAAGCAATGGTGCCGGCGGTGGGACTCGAACCCACTACCCACATTGACCCGCCGTAAGTTATTGGTTTTACGGTTCCGCTACAAACGCCAGAGACGCAAAAAAAGCCTAAAACGCAGAAGTGGGGTACACGGCGGGTACGCAGGACAAACGAAGTAACTCGATTCTGGGTTACCGAAAGTGGGCCACACGCGGGCCTCCCAAGTTTGCTCGCCCCAAGGCCCTTTTGCCTCTACTATGGCAACCGCACAGGGAACCATTAGCGACCCAGATTCTCGCCTACACGCCCTGGCTTCTTCAGTGATTGGGCACGGTGTTCCTCTGGAAGCCTTACGGGAAGTACAAGGTGGGGCTGGGTTTTCTGTTTTTGAGAAAATCTTGCACCTTGCAGGGGACGGTGGAAAGGCAAGGCGTCCTCGCGGCCTCTAGGAAGAGCGCCACCCTGTTGAAATTAATTGTTTTTGTCTTGACTCACAGGTTAATTTAAATTCTAATTTAGATCATCTTATCGCCAACCTGGGGGACTTCCCGGAGGCTTGGCGTCATGAATAAATGCCGCGTAAACCCTAGATCGCCAACAAACGGTCACTCTTACGATTGTATGTACCCTACCGCGAAAATCGGATTCCAAGTGATGTTGATCATTATCCGAATCACGATCGTGAAAGGGGGGAATTTCTATGAGGAAAGATATGCTGATCGCTCTCTTGGTGTTTTCAATACTGCCACCATTGATTTCCGAATGTGTTTCTGAAACTCAGCCCCAGAAAGCGGAGGTAAGCAACGCACTGCGCCTAAAGTCTCGCACATTCGTCCCAGCCCAGGGCGTGGACCAGGAGCTCACTAAGCATATCCAAGTGAGGAAACACGAAAAACAAAGACGAGTACACGCGATGGCGCAGTTCTACAAGGTCCCGGACATTCCTCTGCGCAAGAAACTGCAAGAGACTATGAACATGGTTATTCTCGACCCCATACCGGAACGAGCCTTCTATGTGTCAATTCCAACCGAGGCGGCGCTCGCAAAGGAACTGGTGGACAAGAGACACGTCCGGTGGATTGGGTTCATCAGGCCGAAGGACAAAGTGGCACCATGGATCCTTGACAAGGGCGTGCCGCAGCACGCAAGGCGGGATAAGAACAGGGCAGAATTGATCGTGGAGTTTTTCGGCGACGTAGCGGAAAGGGAGCAGCAGCAGACACTTAGTAAGCATGGTGCAGAGTTCCTAAACCGCATCCTGCCGTTGAACGGATGGCATATCGTGATGAACGAGTCCAATATCATCAAACTTGCAGCAGAGGACCCGGTCAAATGGATCGTGGAGGTTCCACCACCCCAGGAGGACGTTAACGACAGCGTGCGAAGCAGCACAGGCGTAAACGCCGATACGCTGCAGCCTCCCTCTCAATACAAACTTTCAGGTGCCGGAGTGATTGTGGGTCATTGGGAAACATTCCATGCCAGCTTTACTCATAACGACTATTCCGCGAGGATCACACTGGCTGATCCGCCTCTGACTCCGTATGAGCGACCCTATATGCACACGGAAAACCTGGCGGCGAATGGGCGGTATGACAACGGTGAAGCTATTTACTGGGATCTGGACGAAAGTGGCACAGTCACCACAGGTGACATCCGGGGCACTGCCGTCGGTGCCTATGCCGCTAAAAGTATTGTAACGGCCGGCCCACCCGCAGATGCGGACATCGGCACAGCCCTCGTTCCCTTCCGGCAGTTTGTCGACTTTGTGACACCCTATGAGGGCTTTACTGATACCGTGTTGCCCGCGGACGGGCTATACACCGCAGGCGAAGGCATCTATTCCGATAATGACCTTAACAGAATAGTGAGCGGGGGCGACACCAGACTGACGCCCGTGGGCGCATACGCCGCCGGAAGCGTCGTTAGCGGCGGATCGGCGGGTCCACCTCCCATACCGGCGGATGCCGACGTGGGGCAAAACCTATATTTTCTGACGGATGCGCCCCATTACCATTCCACACACGTTGCCGGTACCGTGATTGGTGACGGAAGCCAAAGCGTCGCAAACGGAGGATCAGCGCAACAATGGAAGGGCGTAGCACCTGGGGCAAGCATTCGATCATATGCAGGATATCCGGCGGCGCAAAGCGTCACAGGGGCGCCGACGGGCACCGATGAATATGCAGATGCTGCTGTCAATAGTGTGAGCATCTCAACTAACTCCTGGAGGACGGGGCGCTGCTATTTGACTACGGCTCCGCACACCTGCTACGAAACCGGCAGCCAGTACTACGATGCTGTCGTGAGCGGACGCCGGAGCGACGGTACTCCGTCGGGCCTTGCGCAACGTGTCCTCGTCGTTGCCGCAGCTGGAAACGAAGGTCGATATACCGAGAGATATGTCGATAACAGCCCTAGCAACGGCCGTTACGATAGCGGAGAGGCTATCTACTCAGACGCCGACAGAAACGGCATTGTGTCCGCCGCCGACGTCCTGCTGCGAGGAACAGTTCAGGCGAGCGGTACCGCTCTCTCGAATTTTTCCTCCACCATTATGCACGACGAAAGTTTAAGTACGGCGGGAACGTACAACAATGGAGAAGGCATCTACATCGATGCCGACGCATCTCGTACGGTGACTGCTGGGGATACAAGGATCGTTGCGCCGAGCGGAAGCGGCTTTGCCAACGGTTCGGCCGTCGCTGCAGGGGACGCAGATACCGGCAGGATGCAGAAATGGTTCCGGCCGTTTGCAACACTGGGGATCCCGAACATCGCAAAAAACGCGATCGAGGTTGCAAGCGTCGCTTCCGATACCAAGAACATCAGCGACTACAGCAGCCGCGGCCCGTCGTATGACGGACGGTTCAAGCCCGACATTGCGGGCCCGGGTTGCCAAGAGATGGGCGATCAGGGAGTAACCTCTGCGTGGCCGGGGAACGGGTACGGGACCATTTGCGGCACATCGATGGCAACACCGGCCGTCACGGGCAGTGCCGCACTCCTGGAGGAATGGTACAAAAAGGCGTGCGACAACACGACACCTTCCCCGGATATTATGAGAGCGCTCCTCATCCACAGCGCCGAGGACCTCACCAACATACCGAACGTCGGCAATGGGTTCGTCGGGCCGGATTTTGCGTTCGGCTACGGACGAGTACGTGTAAAAGAAGCGGTCGACCTTATGCCGCACTTCCTGCGCGGCACAGCCAACGCGCTGGCCAGCACAAACTACACGTTCACCATCGGCGCCATGGACACGCTTAAAGTCTCACTCGTTTGGAACGATCCCCCGTGGGTCGGTAGCACCGCTCCGTCGGCAGCCACCGGAATCCTCCAAAACGACCTCGACTTGCTGCTCATTGCGCCGGACGGGAAACAATACACGCCGTGGGTGGCCGATGGCACGAACCTCTTCGCCCCGGCCCTGCGGTCGACGGTGGCTGCCGGAAGTCCCGTACCTGCGGTCGCCTTGGATCATCGTAATAACGTCGAACAGGTTCAGGTAGATAACCCCATGGCAGGAACATGGACGATCAGGGTTACGGCCTCGGGACTGAACCTGCCACCGCAGGACTATGTCGTGGTCAGCGAGGTTCTGCCGCCGAACGTCTCGGTTTGCACCGCGAACCCGGCCGCCGAAGTATGGGTTAAGGACAACCCAGCCGACGATGGCACGGTCCCGTCCTCCGGCGCCATGTATCTTGGTCCCGATGTCTGGAACCGGCTGAATCCCGACGGATTGACCGACCATGAGAACCCAGAATTCGGGCAGTTGAACTACCTGTATGCCAATATCAGGAACAAGAGCACGGTCGAGGTCAAATCCACAGCCCTCGACGCATGGATTGGCACCCTGACTCTTGGCCTTGTCTGGCCGGAGTCTTTCGTGTACGTCGGCCGCTTCGATGTCCCCAACCTTGCCCCCGGGGAGACACGCCAGGTTGGGCCGATTGCCTGGTCGCCCAAAGAAGTGGGCCATCACTGCATGTATACGCGCGTCTCTAGCCCGCAAGACCCGATAACTTTTACGGAAAGCAGCAGCGTCTGGACCAACGCGATGAACAGCAACAACATCGCGTATCGGAATATGGAGATCGTCGACCTGGCCTCCAGCAGGAGCGTTTCCTTCCTGGTGCGAAACACGAAGAAGAACGACGCCGATCTGGACATCGTCATAGATATTCCTGAGGAACTACTTGCCAGGGGAGAAGTAGAGATGATGCTCTCACCGGAACTAGAGAAGCGCTGGCCGAAGCAGCACCGGGATATCAAGGGTCTGGACATCGCCAAAGACCGTCATTACATCGTCAGAGACCCGGGTTTCAATGACCAACGGCCAGAAGCAGCAAGAATGGCTAAGGCTGTTAAGGGCGAGCGCGTACAGCCTCGAGAGGCCGAGATCAGATTGCCGATTTACAGGATATCGGCCAGTAAACTCGTTCTCAAAGGTGTGCATATGGAGGCTAGGCAGACCGAGAAGATGACGCTGACATTCGCTTCCAGACAGACCGAAAAGGCTACGTACGAGGTCCATGTGACTCAGATGACCGACGGCGAGCTGCAGGACGGAATAGTCTTCATCGTACGAACCGGGTACGCCAGGAAGAAATAGAGGAACGACGAGGAAGGGGCAGCCCTCTATCCTTGAGAATGCCCGGAACTTTGTCAGGTCTTACGGGAAACAGCCGGGCTCTAAGCGCGGTGTTATCGACCGGGGCCCGGCTGTTTTGATCTGCACGCCGAAAGACCATTCCAGCGAAAATGCAGCTCCCTGGAGACCTGCCCCCCGTTCTTGGTCCAGTCATAATGTAGCCCCCGGGGGCTTTCTGACACGAACAAAGCCGGGACCGGGCCGAGCAGCGGCGCGGAGGCGGTCTGCAACTAACTCAAAACAAAAAGAGAAAAATGGTGGAGGCGGGGGGAGTCGTAACGCTAGGCCGTGTTGACACCGCGTAACTTGCTGATTTTGCGTTCCGCTCAAAGCGCAGAACCGACGTACACGGCGGGTACACGAAATCACTGGGGAAAACGATTCCGGTACATGCCTAGCGCCGTGCGCTAACCTCCCAAGCGTGGAGCGGGGAGAAACTAGTTTTGCGTTACCCCGGAAGATGCTCGAGATGGAACAGAGAAGCGCGAAAACAGACTCTACTCCCTGACATTTTCCAGTCTTGGCGGAACGGTATTTTGTGCGGCGCTCGCGCTAACCTGGATTTCCACTGTTACGGGGCGAAATTCACTCCTTTTGGTCCGCAGCGCTTCGCTCCCATTGCACTCCTCTCGAGGAGAAAACGACGACCGCGAGAAACTCCCGTCATAATTCTCGTGGTTTTCTGAGGCTACTTGGCCAAGGTCAGGTTGAGTGTATGGAGTATCGTTAGCCCGCCGCTTGATGGTCGTTGTCGGGGCTCCTGGCGGCAGTCCATTAGGTTGTGTTTTTCCGAAGAAGCCGAAGGGCTCTGTCCTGATGTTTCAGAGCACAGATTAGGTCGTCATCCAATAGGTATGCTTCTGATGCCCGCTTTACTTCGGCACGAACGCGGCTCAGGACAAACCTGCCTGCCAGGTTCTCCGGGCGTCGCTTGTCCAGGATGCCTTTGATCTCCTGATGCAGGTCCCAGAATTCTCGTTCAAGTGCACCCCGCTGTGCGATGAAGCCATCCGGGTCATTCACTGGATCGGGGAATGTGCGCCTCGGACCGCTTGTCTTCATTTCTCACTTCCTCAATAAAACGAGGTGCCTAATTTCACAATACCATGAAAACTTTGTATCTAGCTGGAGACGGTTGAACCTCCGGGGAGTCCTCATTCTGAATGGAAAAAACGGTGACGCCCTTCCCGATGGGCTGTGTGCGGTCAGTTCTGATTCCATGCGTCCAATTCTTTTATCCTGACTTTCTGCAATTTCTTGTATCGCTTCTGTCGATTCAGACGATTTGCTCGTTTATCTTTCCGGTAGATTTCCCTGAAGAGCCCCTCCAGTTCCTCAATTTCCGTCTCCGAGATATTCGGCCAAACTTCAAACACTGAGAAGTGCGTCCATAAGTCTCTCTTCCCTTTACTGTTCGAGTGCGCGACGAGCCGCCCGCGGACACCTTCCCCTTCTCCCGTTCCCATCCCCTCGTACACGACGTCATACTTGTCCAACTTGGTTCGGTGAAAAAGCAGTGTGTAAATCCCACGAACCTTCCTCGGAAGCCTGGGGATTTCAGCTTTGTCTAGCCACTGCGCGCATCGACGAATTAGTCGCAATTCGCTCATGGCGAGAATGATACCTATAGTCCGTGGACATATATACGGCAAAGTTCCCAATATGACAAGCCAAAGTGACAGAAGACGTTCGAATCCGGTTCGGAAAAGCCGTGCGGAAGCGCCGCCATAGGCTAAGTGTGTCTCAAGAAGAATTCGCGGCAATGTGCGGCCTGGATCGAACTTATATCGGTGGGATAGAGCGGGGCGAACGCAACGTGTCCCTGGTCAACATTGAGAAGATCGCCAGAACGCTAAAGGTTTCCCTCTCAGAATTGTTCCGTGGAGTTTGAATGCACATGGGCTGTTCCTTCTACCTTCCGCATGCACTTGACCTGAACGCTCAAGCACAAAGGGATGACGGTCTATAGGTTCAAATCTGGCGAGTTTGCGGGACGAACTTTAGAGGAAGTGATGCTGAGGAACGCCCCCCGACTTTACGATCTTGCAGAATGGGCAGAGAATTCTCTGGAAGAAAAGCCCAACCTCAGAAAACTCGTTTCGAGCTTTCATAGATTGGCAGAAAGACTACGGCATGCACCACTGCTCGTGGAGTGCGACAAGGCAGGCTGTAAGCGTCCCGTGCACTGGATGACATTTGCATTGCACTGGACTGAAAGATACCTGATGCCCGGGCCATCCTTCTGGTGCGAAAAGCATGAACTTTCAGGAGAAGACACCGGAGACGAAAGCGAAAGACTGCCTGTCCATTTCGACGCAATCAAGAAATACGATTCCAAGCGAGAGCGAAGGCTTATCCATCGAGCAGTGCTTGAGGCCCTCGGTATAAAGAGGGAGCCATCCCGGATCTCCGAGAAACTCGCCAGAGCTTTCTTTTCCAATCTTCCTTAAGTGTGGGAGTTTCCTAAATCGCATGTCGGGAGATCGACTCTCCCCAGCCCCACCATCAACCCCGCCAGCACGGGCCGTGGTTTTGGTGAAGTCTTGCAGAGCAAGGCCGCAACTCGGCGGTTTCAATTAGGTGGCCTTGGCGCGCGCGCGGGCACGGCTTGTGCGGGCCTATGTATAGCAAGCAGTTCACCGAGAACTGCATCGGCATAGAGCTTGAAGTTGAGCACTTCTTCCAGTGGCCTCGCTGTGTGCATAGCCGTCGAACCACGTGTATATACCGCGCGTCCGAGAGAAGCGATGTTCTCATCTAGATGCTGGACGGAATCCTCGGCCGTCTGCCGTGCCGAATCTCCTACTTTTCGCGCGCGAAGTATAAATCTCACCTTTTGTTTCATCGTGGGGCCGCTTTGGCCCTGTTCTAGCCTGAATCCTGCTGAAATCATCACGTCTGCGTCAGGCGCAAGATGGTCCAATACTTCCCTGACAACTTCACGAAGCTCCGCTGCTGTGCCTCGGTAGCTCAGGCGGCCAGTCTCCTGAATCTCCAACAAGACCTGTTTGTACGATGCCGCTGCCGTAGGAATCATAGTCTCGAGAGTGCTCAGGATTGCCGATTCGACGTTTCCGATTTGAAGCGGAGCCACAGGGGTCCCCGCGCCGATGAGGAACTCCAACCCGGTCTCGACCGCTTTCCTCTTGGACTTTATCCTTCGGACCAGCTTCTGGTAAGACGCCTTGCTGTTCTTTCCGGTCGCTAATCCGATTAGGCGTTGCATTTCGGAATCGAGGTCTCTTACGGTCAAATCCGTGACTCCGAGGCGATGAAGTGCAGACTTCACTTCTCGGAAATATCCCTTCACTATATCTCGTGCTTCCTGTCGCAAACCTGCCGCGTTTACGTTTTGAGCTCGGTATCTGGACAAAGCGGACGCAAACGTGTCGATGCGCTCCCACAGCGATTCCCACGCTTCGAAATCCGCTTCGCGACCAGGCATTGGACTTATGACCTCGGAGCGAGTCTCTACTTCCTCTTGCGCGAAGCCTTCTTCGATTTGGCTTTCTTGGAGCCGACCTTCTTCTTGCCACCCTTGCCCGCAGGAAGGTTGTGTACAACGAGGTTGTATCCGACGGGGTTAAGTCGATATTGTCCCGCCTCGCCGGAAGGCTCTAGGTATCCCGCATTCTTGGCGTTGACTAGAGTCATCTTGGCAGATGAGGGAAGCTTAAAAAGCGCCTGCTTGAAGTAGGTCTTGATGTCGTCGGCAATGATGGACTGTTTCCGATATGGCTCAGGAGCAACCTCGGCAACGTAGTAGGCCACGAGAGCGGCCATCTCGTTTGCACTACTAGGTGACTTTTCTTTGGTGAGCGACCGAATATCGGTGTGTTGGCTTGGAAGTTCTGTGGGTGAAGCTGTACTCGCTGGCACAACGGTAGCCGATACTTGCGACACTGACTCACTCAGCACTCCTAAGCGTTTCAGGACGTAATCAAGTACCCGCGACCTTCCTTCACGCTTCAATGGAACGAGGGCGCTCAAAACGGCACGTATTGCGTTCAATTCAGAATCACTGTCGATAGCCGCAGCAACAAGTTCGCCCGGCTTTTCGCCTGAACCCGACTCACTCATTGGCCCCTCCTCGAAGGCCAATAATGTGGCACATTCACACTGTTTTGCCTAGCGGGGCTGGCTGCGTTTGGTTTTCCGGCCATCGGGCGCGCAGAGGCGCGCCATTTATTCACGTTTGCGGTCACGCGCCGGGGCGCTCTTCGGCTTCGTTAAGAAACATGACCTTCCAAGAATTCTCTTCGCGGTAGAAGAATCGAAGCGGCCTTGTAGGAAGGTCGTGCTCTTTCTTGCATTTGGGACAGCTCACATAGTGACGGCCACTCACCTGAAAGCCTACGAAATATTCCCCATGCACCTGAAGCTCAACTCCACAGTCGCAAGGCCATAGAAATTGTACAAACCGCTCTTCAGTTGGTTTAGCCATAGAGCCTGCCCCCCATCTTACTGTCACTCACCGACTTACAGCGCGGCCCGTGCAGCCGGGGAATCCGCTTCAAACCAACGGCATTCGTGGCCTTTCCCAATAGCTTTCCAAAGATAGGTTTTCGTAAAGTGGGCCGGGTGCTCATTCTGCACTAGCTCAGCCGCCATGCGCCGCATCTTGTCCAAATTCTTTTCGGGGCCGACCATCCGATTTTCGTCGTCAGTATAGAAAAGCGTGTAGGAGAATTCACAGCCGTCGTGGGGGCAGCCAATCACTTCCTTCGGGGGCAGGTTGCCGGGCGTCGGCTTTCCGTCTTTTCCGGTTCGTTCAAGCATTGCTGCCATTTCGCTATACCCCCTCACACTTCTATTCTATCATTTTGCCCGGCTCTTTTCGGGCGGTGGAAAGGGACTGTACGGGGCCGGGCCGTAGGATAGAATCACGCCCATGATGCATCCAACATTTCACATTACAACTGAGATGATGAAATCCGTGCTAGAGCGCGCCTTTTCAAGTGCGGTTACTCAACCTGATAAAGACGCCGCAAAGCACCTGCGGAACACGCTGGTCGGAACCCACGGCGCGTATAGCTCAGTGTTGTTTGACATCTTGGAAATGACGGCGGGCAAGGACAGAACAGCGCTTGCTGAAATGGCTTTTCTCATCGGGATGCAAGCGGGATATGAGCTTGGGGTAGCGCACCCGCCGCCAGCCGGGATGAAAAAATCATAGTTGCGCGCTGATGCACTTTCAGGGCGCTGCCTTTTTGACCCTCTGTTGTTCGCGTTTCTTGGCGGCTTCGAGAATAGAATTCAATTCTGCGGACAACTTCCCAATGCGTTCCAGTTCCTCTTCTGTGAAATTATCTAGCACAGTCTTGTAAGCTTCCGAGAACACGCTTCGGTCCTTGTCTCTAATACCTGCCATAAGAACGCCCTCCTGTTCCGTAGTTAAGCGCGAACCTCAAGCGATTGCAAGAAGGACCGTTCCTAGAGCGACCACCAAAATCCCCACGAAAAAGCATGGCCCCGGATTTTTCCCCGGAAAAACTAGATTCGCTGCCGGGATGAAGGGCACCCAAATCACAAGCCCAATCCATCGGTACAGATTGAATCCAAGCACTAACTCAGCGATTACGCTGCCAAGCGAAAGCGTTTGAACAAGGACGTACATTCGTGGTTTGCAAAAACTGATAGGAACGTCATTAGGGTCTGCGTACTTCGGCGTTCTGGAGGCGGCGGCTTGCAACATTCCGCACCCGAGGCAAAAAGACTAGGTAGCGGATTAGCACGGCTTTCTCCGGGCGCGGATTCTACCACGCGGGGCGGCCTTATCCGGGGTCGTTTTCGACTATCAGCTTGAAGATTCCCGCCAATCGTGTTTCCGTTCACCGTTTCCTGCGGTGTAGTGGAAAACGTAGCGGGTATCACTCTTGATTTGTATTGATGTAGCCGCCCAAAAGCGACTTGCAGAATGATCGCTGCGGACGTTTGCAGCCCGCAGGGGCGTCGATATTGGCCGGGTAGCCGTACCCTACGTACCCGCAAGGGGCCTGTTTTCGAGACTCCATTTTTCGGGGTTTTTCTGGAGGGGGCCCAGATTCCGGATTTCATGAAAAATGTCACATTTAAGGGGGCTGTCTAGAAGGCCGGGGAGTCCTCAATCTATCGAGGAAAAACGGTGCCCCCCTCACTTCGGCTGGTACAAAAAAGCCGGTCCGCTCAGTGATATAAGACTCTCTCACTTGCGGTGGTACAAAAACTCAGTCAGGTCACGAGGGCCCTCTACTGAGAGGTGAAGCCGATGCGCCTCACGAGGACTTGAAACCTTCGATCCGAGGACAGGGTGTCGAACCTAGGATTGACTTTAAGGAGAGTCAACGAGAGAGATCGCTCCTGGTATGACTTTTCCAACCATTCGAATGCTCGATCCCTCTCGCCAAGCCCAGCGCAAGCTAGAGCTATGTGGAGTGGTGAGATATATTTTTCTTTCGACAGCACCATCAGTTTTTTCGCAAGCTTTCGTGCATCTGCTTTTCTGCCGAGTAGTACATAAGCATGAACGAGCGACGGGAGGATATTCACCTCCCATCCAAGAGGACCCGAAAGAGCCGTCGCGTCTTGCAGCGCTTCGACGGCTTTCTCGGTCATGCCCAATTGCAGATAGGCACATCCAAGGAACCAGTGCGCGACCCAGAAGTTGGGGTCCATGTCGAGTGTCTGCAAGCATTGCCTTACTGCTCGCTCGAATTGGCGTGCGTAGAAGAATGTGCATCCCAGGTTTGTACTTATGATCAAGGAGAGCGGATCCAGTCGCTGGGCCAGTTTCGCCTCCCTGATCGCTTCCTCAGATCGCCCCATCGCTACCAAGTAGTCGGAAAACCATTCGTGTGCGCTCGCGTAGCTAGGATTTAGTTCAAGCGCGCGCCTGAATCCCGTTTCAGCACCAACCCAATCCCAATCGAAGTAGAATTTGGCGTGAGCCAACGCGGTGTGAGCCTCAGCCAGGGTGTCATCTATCTCAAGCGCCTTCAATGCTGCAGCCTTGGCCTTCGGCATTACCTCGTTGGGCGGGACCCAGCCGAATTCAGCCAGTGAGGCATAGCAATCGGCTAACCCGGCATGGGCCTGAGCGAACCGCGGTTCATTTCGGACCACCGTCTGAAAGTACCGAATTCCTGTACTAAGGCCCTTGAATGTTCTCATGTTCCAGCAGTACCGACCCTTGAGATACGCTACGTAGGCCACGGAACTGCCCGCCAGGATTCGCGGCAGCGCATTTTTCTGAGGGGGAAGTAATTCCAGCGCCAGAGAATCGGCGATGCAAGTCGCGACCTCATCCTGGATGGCAAAGACATCCGCTAAGTCCTTCTCGTAGCTTTCAGCCCACAGATGGGTTTGGTCTTCCACCTGGATGAGTTGTGCGGTGATGCGTACCCGGCCAGACGCGTAGCGCACACCGCCTTCCAGAACGTATTCCACACCTAGTTCCGAACCGACTTCCTCAACGCTCTTGTTTGTGGCCTTGTATTTCATCGTCGAAGTGCGGGCGATTATCCCCAGGTGCTGCGGGCTCAACTGTCCCAATTGTGAAATGATCTCATCGGTTATCCCATCGCTGAAGTACTCTTGCTGAGGGTCGTGGCTCACGTTGACGAAGGGCAGAACGGCGAGCATGATTCTTGAGGTGGATGATTTGGCCTGAGGCGTAACAGATCGTGGGATAGTCACGCCGCTCCAAGCTTGCTTCCGTCCTCGTTTACGCGGAACCCGGGTCTTCAACCAATTGTCGAGCTCAGATTTATAGGCGTAGACTGTGCAGAGCTTGGCGTGGAGGTGCCGATGGACGGGCATCGCTTCCATTACTTCCCACAGCTGGACAGTTCTTACTTGGCGCTGTAGGCAGGCCGCAATCTCTTTCCAGGACTCTAGCCTGTTGCTCCTCTCTGGTTCCCAAGACTCAGAGGCTGATTTGGCCATCACTACTCTCCCAGATCCTAATCGCGCGGTATCAGCAAGAATATCACACACGGTAGCAATGAAGCACCTTGATTCTACCCGGGCATGTCCCTGATATTTCAATGCCTTAGCGAACACGCCTTTCCTGACGTACCCGTATCCGAACGTTATGGTGTGGAATCTGGCAGCTGTCTAACCCGGATTTCTCACGAGAAGTAGGCAAGAGATATGGATTGGGAGTAGAGATTTCTTACGAAAAGTGAGCAAGAAATCTGGATTGGGCGTAGAAAAAGGCCGCTTTAATTCTTGTGAGAAAGTCGGGCGAACAATCCCGGCAAAGGGACCAGAAATCGTCCGATACTTGCCCTGGAGCTTCTCAACGAAAGCCGACAACCAGAGACGAAAAGGTGCGAAGTTTTCGAAGGTTCGCTCCTTTTCGCTTGCTAAATGGCTCCCCACTTGCGAAAAGCCTCACCCAGCAAAAGAACAAAGGGGGTAGTTATGCGTTGTCTATCCAATTGTGGCTTGGTTGCCATCCTGTTGGCTATTTTCAGCGCCGGAACCATGTGGGCTCAGGGCACAGGCACACTATCCGGAAGGGTAACCGACCCAAGCGGGGCAATCGTTGTAGGGGCCGCGGTCACGGTTGCCAACCCGGCCACTGGTGCCAGCCGCAGTACACAGACTGGGGTCAACGGCGGCTATGTTCTTGCGCAACTGTCTCCGGGAACTTATAAAGTCGAGATTTCCATGCAAGGGTTTAAGACCACCATCTACGGCGAAGTCGCTGTACAGGTGAGTCTGCCGACGACTCTCAATATTCAACTTGACGTGGGCACGTTGGCTCAGAGGGTTGAGGTCACGGTCGGAGCCACCATCCTCAATACCGAAGACGCCTCTATAGGCAATCCCTTCAACGAGCGCCAAATCACTGACCTTCCCTTGGAAGGGCGGAACATTGTGGGACTGTTGAGCTTGCAACCCGGCGCTGTCTTTGTGCCTAGCGGAGACATCCGAAGTGGCAGCATCAATGGCTCTCGGAGCGACCAGTCAAACTTCACGTTGGATGGTGTAGATATTAACGACCCTGAGAGTCAGTTGGGGGGCTACGAGGCAGCTTTGCGCATGACCCTAGATGCCACCCAAGAATTCCGCACCACCACGGCGAACTCCAACGCTAGCGAAGGGCGTTCGGGAGGTGCGCAGGTCCAGATTGTTACCAAGAGGGGGACGAACGAGATTCACGGTTCAGTGTATGAATTCCACCGTAACACCGTAACGTCGTCCAATGAATATTTCAACAAGCTAACCGGCGGAAAAACCCCCAAGCTCATAAAGAACATTTTTGGAGCTTCGGGTGGCGGCCCCATCATCAAAAATCGCCTGTTCGTTTTCGTCAACTATGAGGGTTTGCGGCAAAGAAGCGAGGAGCCTGTCTCGCGGGACGTACCTTCCGCGAGCCTTCGCGACGGTGTGATTATTTACGCGTGCGCCAATCCGGCGCTTTGCCCCGGCGGCACCGTGGTCGGCCTCACCGGCCCCCATCAGATTCCGGCGGGTCACTTCGGCCTGACGCCAGCTCTGAATGCGCTCATCGACCCCCAGGGGATCGGCCCCAACCCTGCGGTTATAACCCACTTTCGCACATATCCTGTCCCAAATGATCCCGGTCAGGATCACCTTAACCTTGTGGGGTTTCGATTCGTCTCACCGACCAGTCAAGACTTCAACACCTTGATCGCCCGGGTGGATTTCAAGGTGGACCACGCGGGCAAGCACAACCTCTTCTGGCGCGGCAATCTCCAGGACGACACCATTTCAGGTGCCCAGCAGTTCCCTGGCCAGCCGCCCAACAGCACCAGCCTTATCAATAACAAGGGGTCGGTGGTTGGGTACGACGCGGTGCTGAGCCCGACGGTCCTCAACACCTTCCGTTGGGGATTCACCCGTATTCAAGAGGAAGTGGCCGGGGTGCAAACCAAGTCGCAGAATAGTTTCCTGTCCCTATCTGATCTCCCCGCCAAGACGCCCGTCCAGGGGCGGCGCACCCCCATGCACAACCTCCGCGACGACGTGAGTGTGACAAGGGGGAGTCACACCTTGCAATTCGGGACCGACGTCCGGTTCTCTCGCGTCCCCCGCACCTCAAACGCCAATTCATTCCGCTCCGTCTTGGTCGACAGTTTCTGGATGCTTGGGCAGGGCAATTTCTTTGTACCGGGCGCTGGGACTTGCACCACCCCGGGTTGCAGCCTGGTTCCGGCTGTCTCTTCCGGCTTCAACAGGAACTATAGGACTGCCTCCATCGATTTGTGGGGCATTCTGACCCGCGGGAGGGCGGACTATAACTTCGACACAGCCGGGAACCTGCTCCCTGAGGGAGTAGCGGTCAGACGCCGCTTTCTGGTGAACGAATACGAGTGGTACATCCAGGATTCTTGGCACGTCCGCCCCAGCCTCACTCTGACGTTCGGGGTTCGCTATAGTATCCTTAAACCCCCTTATGAAACCAACGGACTTCAGGTCGCGCCGAACCCATCAGTCTCGGAGATGTTTGCAGCTCGCGCCGCGGCGGCGGAGAAGGGAATCAATCCGGGTGCTGCCGCGGTGTTCACGTTTGACGTGGCGGGAAAAGCGAACAAGCGCCCCGAGTTCTTCCCAACTGACTATAACAACTGGGCCCCGCGAGTGGCAGCGGCTTGGTCACCCACGTGGCATAATTGGCTAGCCGGCGGGGGCAAGCTGACAGTCCGCGGGGGCTATGCGCTCACTTACGATAGAATCGGCATGGCCCTGGCCAGGGCCGTCGAGTGTTGTGGTTTTACGGGCTCCTTCGGTTTGTCTACGACCGTGCAGAATGTCTTTGGGTCCTCGAATGAGACGTCGGGCGCCCGATTTACCGGGATCTTCGCTATCCCTGGCGCGCCGGTGGTTCCCTTACCACCTGTAGGGGGACTCCCGGTTACCCCGCCCAACGAAGGCAGCATCACTCAGACGATCGACGCCGGGAATACAACCCCTCATTCGCATATGCTCAATATGTCCATCGGGCGCGAGCTGTGGAATGGCATGGTCGTTGAGGCAGGCTACGTCGGCCGCTTTGGACGGAATCTGTTGTCCCAGCGAGAAGTTGCTTCGATTGCAAACGTCCGAGATTCTAAGTCTGGAATGACATTATTCGAGGCCGGCGCAATGCTAGGGGCGTTCTTGGAGGAGGGGGATCCCCTCGGGCTCTCTGTGGGTCGGAACACCGCGAATGTGCCTCCGATCCCCTTTTTCGAGAATCTGTGGTCAGGGGCCGCGGGGAACCCGCCCTGCAATATCGACGGCTTGGGCGCCGCCGCCACCGCCACACAGGTATGGTATGACTTTATGAAATGCATCCCCGGCGACTACGGGGACGTCGTTGTACTAATGGACACAGAAGTCTTTTGCTCGGGCGCTGGCCTTTGTAGCGACTTGGGACCGGGGCTCGCCACCTTGAACCAATTTTGCTGCATGATGGCCCGGAGCACGATCGGTTGGTCCAACTACAATGCGTTACAAATCAGAGTGCGCCAGCCGTTGCGAAAAGGTCTTCAGTTCGACCTTAATTACACCTGGTCCCACTCTCTGGACGTCACTTCGGACGTTGAGCGGGCGAGCTCTTTTTCAGGGAACCTACACACCGGGGGGATTTCAGAGGTTGTCCTGAACGGCTTTAACCCGCGCCAGCAGTACGCAAACTCCTCCTTCGACTTGCGCCACCAGATCAATGCTAACTGGCTTTACGAGTTGCCCCTCGGCCGGGGCAAGCCGTTCGGCTCCGGTGTCTCCGGCGTGGCTAACCAGTTGATCGGCAACTGGCAGGTGTCGGGGCTTCTGCGCTGGACCAGCGGCTTCCCGTTCAACGTCACGGGCTGCTCCGGCTGCTTCCCCTCCAGCCCGACATTTGTTGACAATGCCAAGATAGCCTTCGGCTCTAATCTGCCGAAGACAGGAGTTAACAAGGGTGCCCTAGCCGGTGGTTTTCCCAGCGCTTTCGCAAATCCGGCAGAGGCTGTTACTCACTTCCGTCCGGAGCGGATGGGGGAAATCGGAGATCGCAACACGTTGCGCGGCGACGGCTTTTTTGAAATCGACTTTGCCCTGAGCAAGCGTTTTCTGTTGCCTTTCGAAGGTCACACGTTGGAATTTCGCTGGGAGACATTCAACATTACCAACACTCCCTCGTTTGACGTTTCAAGTCTCAACGCCTCAATTAGTAATGCTTCCAATTTCGGGCAGTACAACAGAACTTTTCCGGTTTGCGACGGCCGGGCAGGACGGTGCATGCAGTTCTCACTCCGCTATCAGTTTTAGCTGTTGCCGGGGGCGGAACGGCCCTATGCATGTGCTGTGCCTCGCTAGGAACTGGGGCGTAATGGGATGGTCAGTGTTGCTGGCTTGGAAGCGGCGGTCAACTGGCGATAAACGTCTCCCCTAGGCTTCTCCGCGGCGAGCTGCGTGGAGAGCTGGGTCGCATACTATTGATGCCCTCTAAATCTCAGCATTTGGACAAGACCGTCGGCACCTTGCAGTTGTTTACCCTGGGATTCGGCACCATCATTGGCGTGGGCTGGATCATTGTCCTGGGCGAATGGCTGGGTCAGGCGGGACCCCTGGGTGCCGCTTTGGCGTTCGCCGTCGGCGGGCTAGCGATGATTCTAGTGGGGCTTTGTTATGCGGAGCTGGCAGCCCTGTTGCCGGTGTCCGGTGGCGAAATTGCGTATGCGTACGAAGCCTTTGGTTTGAAAACTAGCTTTGCAATCGGCTGGTTCCTAAGCCTTTCCTATATTTCCACCACCATCTTCGAAGCCGTCTCGATAGGCTGGCTTGTGGCCGTTCTGGTGCCCGGCATTCAGGGACCTACTGTGTACACAAGTTGGGGAGAACCTGTCCGAGCGGGCACCCTGCTGCTGGGATTAGGAGGGATGCTCCTGATCACGATTCTCAACTATCGGGGCGTCAAGAACGCGGCACGTTTTCAAGACACGGTCACCTATTCGCTGCTTGGCTTATCTGCGGTCTTCATTGTGGCAGGATTTTTGGGGGGTGAAGTAGGCAACCTGCAGCCGCTATTCAAGAACAGCGGCTCGGGAACGGTGTGGGGAGGTATCCTAGCCGTATTCGCAACCGCTCCTTTCTGGTTCGCCGGCTTCGACGTCATCCCAACGGTAATGGAAGAAAGATCGTCTGCTTCCTCCCTAAGCAGTATGGGCATGGTACTTGTGGCCTCGATCGGCATGGCCGGACTTTTCTACTGCCTAGTGATCGTCTCTGCGTCCATGACTATGCCTTGGGAAAATCTCCAAGCGTTGGAGCTCCCAGCGGCCAAGGCTTTCGGTTCGATTTCTGCCCCCTTGGGCACGTTGGTTTTGATTGCTGGGTTGATGGGCATTGTCAGCACATGGAATGCAATCTTCCTGGCGGCCTCCCGATTAATCTTTGCCTTGGGACGTGCCCGCGTAATCCTGCCGGCCTTTGGGAACATTCATCGCAACTTTCATTCCCCTACTGTAGCCGTCGTCTTCGTTGGGGTAGTTGGTTCCATTGGGACGCTTCTGGGTCGTCGTGCCATCCTTGTGATTGTTACTGTGTCTGGCACATGCATGGCGTTCGCATTCTTCATCACCTGCTTGAGCATGATCAGACTCCGGCGCATTCGCCCACGCCAGCAGCGCCCCTACCGCACCCCCGGGGGGACTCTTACCGCAGCCCTGGCGGCGCTGGTCTGTCTTTTCATGGTCTTTGTTTCCTTGAACCAGTCTTACAAGAACGCCCAAGGAATATTCCCTTTGGAATGGGCCATCTTTCTGATCTGGGCGTTCCTCGGCTTCCTGTTTTGGACCTTATCCGGGGCGATGCGCCGCCAGGTGAGCGAAGCTGAGCGCCGCAAGTTGATGTTGGGTGGAAGCGCCTCGCTAGAATGAAGAGAGAGGACGCGGATGACCAAACCAACGATATCTACGGTCGCAGTTGTTGGGACAGGCGTTATTGGTCGTAGCTGGATGCTGCTCTTGGCCCGCGCTGGCTGCCACACGCGCATCTACGACTGCGACCCAGCAAAGGTGGAGGAGGCTGTGCAGTGGCTGGAGGAGGACCTTGAATTGAACCGCCAGGATGGCCTCCTCTCTGCGGAGGAGGCAAAGGCGACGCGCGACCGTGTTACGTTCCACCATAGTCTGGGTGAGGCACTGAATGGCGTAGGCTACGTACAAGAAAGCGGCCCCGAACGAATGGAGCTGAAGCAGGCGCTCTATGCCGATCTCGACCGCGCGGCAGACCCGGCGGCTATTTTGGGCAGCAGCACGTCCGGGCTCGAAATGACGAAAATTGCCGCTGGATTGACTGGTGCACGCCGCTGCATCGTAACTCATCCGGTCAATCCACCTCATGTGATTCCGGTGGTGGAGATCCTAGCGGGCAAGGAAACCGACCGGCAGGTAGTGGACCGCACCTGCGCCTTTTTAGTCAGCGTTGGGCAGACGCCAGTCGTGGTGAATTTCTACCTTCCCGGCTTCCTGCTGAACCGCATGCAGGCGGCACTGGTTCGGGAGGCCATTAACCTAGTCGAGAGCGGGGCCGCCGACGTAAACGCCGTTGACGCGGTGATCTGTGACGGGCTGGGCCTGCGCTGGGCTTTGATGGGACCATTCGGGGTCGCGAATACGAATGCCGATGGAGGCGTACGCGAATACTTCAGTCGCTATAAACAGGCGTACCTAGGACTCATGAACAATCTTGGATCAACCCCATCGTTCGATCCCGCGTTGATCGAGCAGCTGGGAAAGGCGACGGATGCGATGGTGGGAAATGCCCCGCGTGCCGAAATCCGCCGATGGCGTGATCGTCTGGTTCGGAAGATTCGTGCCGTAAAGGAGGGAGATCCGGGCCCATGAAAGAAATTGCGACGGTCGGTATCGTGGGTGCCGGGACGATGGGACGCCGCATCGCCTTTGCCTGCGTCGTGCGTGGCGTGGAGACTTGCTTGTTCGACATTTCCGGTGAAGCTTTGGAAAACGGGGTCGCGCAAGTCCGCAGGCTGATTTCCGAGCGGGAGAAAAAAGGCCAATTGAAGGCTGGGGCGTTGGAATCCGCCGCAAAGCACTTATCCACCAGCGGCTCTCTCCAGACGTGTGTGTCCGGCGTCGATTTGGTGATTGAAACGGTTCCGGAAAATGTGGAGTTGAAGCAGCAGGTCTTTGGAGAGATTGACCGCTATGCGGACCCGGGCACATTGATTGGAACGAATACTTCCTCGATCCCGGGATCCTGGCTCGCACCTTCCACCGGTCGGCCGGAAAAAGTCTTCAACGCAAACTTTGGAGGGCCAGACGACCGGAAGGTGGAAGTGATGGGTCATCCGGGAACGGCTCCGGAAACGCTTGCAGCGGCGGTGGAATGGATTCGCTCTCTCGGCCTCATCCCGATTCTGACCAAGCGCGAAAACATGGGTTACGCCACGAATCGCGTGTGGCGGGCGGTGAAGAAAGAGGTGCTGCATCTCCTCGATGGGGGATACACGACGGCTGAAGACATTGACCGTGGCTGGATGCTCGACTGGGGCACCCGGATCGGGCCCTGCGGCTTGATGGACAAGATTGGCTTAGATGTTGTCCGAGACATCGAGCGGATCTACTTCCGCGCGAGCGGGGATCCCTCGGATCAACCACCTCCGCTGCTCGACCGGATTATTGGAGAAGGGAAATTGGGCGTGAAGGCAGGGCGGGGCTTCTATTCCTATCCCCATCCCGCGTACGAGCAACCCGGATGGCTTGAGGGCAAACGTGCCGCGGGGCATCGAAAAGACGGTACAAGAAGAGCAAGACGAGCGACGCGGAGGAGAACATGACGAACGTGAACGAAATCTACTGGCCTTATGTGGATTCCTACGCCTTCATGGACAAGATCCGGTCGGGTATGCCACCGGTGATCATCTGCTGCGCCTGCAACGGAGGCATCCAGGGCAAGGAAGCTAACGAACACATTCCGGAGACGCCCGATGAGATCGCCGATTCGGTCTATGGGGCTTACAAGGCGGGCGCCTCGATGGTCCATGTGCATGGGCGCGACCCGCAGAACCTCCCGGGTGCTGCCAAGACCACCGCGATCTGGCTGGAAGTAAATCGGAAGATCCGCGAGCGCTGCCCGGAAATCATTATCAACGACACGACGGGTGGCGGTCCCAACATGACCATGGAGGAACGCCTCTCGTGTCTCGACGCGGGCCCTGAAGTGGCCTCCCTCAATCTGGCGCCGGACATGAGCAAGTTCATGATCAAAGAACGCAAGCCGCCCTTGAAGCATCCGCACCCCGAGCAAGCCTTCGACGAGTGCCTGCCATTCACCTACGGCCAGATCAGCGCCTGGGCCGGAGCGATGAAGAAGCGCCGGATCAAGCCGGAGCTGGAGATCTATCATCCCGGCTGCGCCTGGGTGGTCAATGACTTGATCCAGCAGGGTCTGCTGGAGAAGCCCTACTGGATTCAGACGGTGATGGGGTATCAGACATCGAGCTATCCGACGGTGAAGAACACGATTGACATGCTGATGGAGCTGCCCGAGGACTCCCTCTGGCTCTGCTCGGCGATTGGTCCGTTTCAGCTTCCCCTGACGACGCTCGCGACGCTGATGGGCGGGCACGTGCGTGTGGGGCTCGAGGACAACGTGTACTACCGCCGTGGCGAGAAAGCGAAGAGTAACGCACAATTAGTGGAGCGTGCCGTGCGGATTGCGCACGAGCTGAATCGCGAAGTTGCGACACCGATACAGGCTCGGAACATGCTTGGAATGTCCGAGACACCGACAAAATACAGCTGACGGTAATTGAAAGGAGAGAAGATGACCAAGCATTCGTTCAAGATTTGTTTCATGGCCCTTCTGTTAGGGTGCTTGCCAGTCTGCATGTCGGGCCAAACGGCGGAACGTCGCTTTCCAGTGCCCAAACCCAAGTACAAGGTGCGCGTGGAGCGCAGTGTGATGGTGCCGATGCGCGACGGGGTGAAGCTCTCCACCGATCTCTACTTCCCAGAGGGCGCTGGAGACAAGCTCCCTGTCGTCCTCATCCGCACGCCCTATAACAAGGATCTAGTTTACAAACGGAAATGGGGCGAAGGTCCGTACATGTTTGCCGAACAAGGATACATAGTGGCGGTGCAGGATACACGTGGCAGATTCGAATCCGAGGGCGACTACATCATTTCGACTCCAGATGTCCAAGATGGCTATGACGCGACGCAGTGGGTGGCCACGCAGCCGTGGTCAGCGGGCAAGGTCGGCACCTACGGTTGCTCGTATCTGGGGGACGTCCAGGTGATGCAAGCAAAGGCAAGGAACCCGCACCTGACCGCCATGATTCCACAGGCGGCCGGCAGCTCCATTCCGCATCGGGAGTTCGGTCTTGTCAACGGAGGAGCAATCGAGCTAGCTTCCGGCTTCGGTTGGTTCAGGGGAAACGGAAGCAAGGTGTTTCTCCGGCCACCGCCTGGCGCATCGGATGATTTCTACGCCAAGTGGGGTGGATACTTCAACCCGGCTCCGACCAACCTCCCGAAAATCAACTTCCGCAAAGCGTGGACAACCCTTCCCTTGATCGACATGCTGAAGAAGTCCGGCGCTCCTCCTACCGATTGGGAGAATGTTGTTTCGCACCTACCGGGTGACTCGTGGTGGGCTGAACGAGGCTATCTCTTGGAGTCGGACCAGTTCGATGCCCCTTCTTTGCAGGTAAATTCCTGGTACGACTTCGGCGTGGCGGAAACGTTGTATCAATTCAATCTGATGCGAAGGAACGCGGTAACCGAACGCGGAAGAGACAATCAGTTTATCATCATCTCCCCCACCGCCCACTGCCAGTCCGAGACTGCCACCGAGGAGACCATTGTGGGCGAACGCAATTTGGGCGATGCCCAGCTCGACTACTGGGGTATCTACCTGCGCTGGTTCGACTATTGGCTCAAAGACATCGACAACGGCATCACGCAGATGCCCAAAGTTCAAATCTACGTTATGGGCAAAAATACGTGGCGTGGCGAGAACGAATGGCCGCTAACCCGCACCCGGTTCACCAAGTACTACCTCCACAGCGACGGGCACGCCAACAGCCGCTTCGGTACGGGAACGCTAAGTACCATCGAGCCGGGCCAGGAACCTCCTGACCACTATGTCTACGATCCCGCCACCCCTGTGCCCTCGGTGGGTGGGCCGGTCTGCTGCACCGGCACACCGGATGCGCCCGAAGGGGCCTTCGACCAGTCCGAGGTGGAGACCCGCCACGATGTGCTGGTCTACACCACGCCCGTGCTGGAAAAAGGGATCGAAGTGACGGGACCGATCGAGGCGGTGCTGTATCTGACTTCCTCGGTCCAGGACACTGACTTTACCGTCAAGCTGGTTGATGTCTATCCGAATGGCTCCGCCTACAACATCCAGGAAGGGATCCTGCGAGCCCGCTACCGGGAGGGCTGGGACAAGAAGGTGTGGATGAAGCCGGGAGAAGTGTACGAGGTAAAGATCAACGTTCAAGCCACCAGCAACTATTTTGGGCCCGGGCATCGAATCCGGCTGGAGGTGTCGAGCAGCAACTTCCCGCGCTTTGACCGCAATCTAAACACGGGCGGGAACAACTATGACGAAACCAAGTGGGTGGTGGCCGAGATCACGATCCAACATTCCAGCCGCTACACCTCCCATGTTCTCTTGCCCGTTATCCCATCGGACCAATGGAACAGGCTGCAAAAGTAGAACAACGAGGGGCAATCCTAGAAATCACCCTCGACCGACCCAAGGCTAACGCCATCGATGCGGCAACAAGCCGCGCTCTGAGTGAGGCCTTCGTCGGCTTTCGCGACAACGACGAACTGCGGGTGGCCATTGTCACCGGAGCAGGAAACAAATTCTTCTCAGCGGGCTGGGACTTGAAAGCGGCCGCGCGGGGAGAAGAAGACAACGCCGACAATGGCCCTGGTGGTTTTGCTGGCCTTACAGAACTCTTCGACCTGAACAAACCTGTGATCGCAGCCGTTAACGGCATCGCGGTAGGAGGTGGTCTTGAGCTAGTACTGGCTTGCGACCTCATTATCGCTGCCGACCATGCCGAGTTCTTCTTGCCCGAGACATACCTTGGAATCATGGCGGATGCCGGAGGAGTGCAACGCCTGCCACGCCGCCTCCCCTACTTCATCGCAATGGAGTTATTGCTCACCGGACGCCGCATGGGCGCACGGGAAGCTGCTCACTATGGGCTTGTCAACACTGTTGTCCCGGCCCCCCAGCTCATGGAAAAGGCGCGGACGCTCGCCGAAAATATCGCAGCCGGGGCTCCGCTCGCGGTTGCCGCTTTGAAAGAGGTGGTGCGCGCCACCGAACACCTGAGCGTCCAACAAGCCTTCGCCCTCACTAAGAGAGGTGCACTTCCGATCTATCAGCGTATGCTCGCGTCAGAAGATTTCCGCGAAGGTCCACGTGCATTTGCTCAAGCACGCAAGCCAAATTTCAAGGGGCGCTAGACTGGCCGCGACTCTGTCTGAGCGGGCTGCAGGGACGTTCATCAAGATATGCGAAACAACGTCGGACTGTTCCTCACAAAGCGGGCATACCTGAATCCGAATTTGGAGGCCCTAGTGGAAGTGGAGCGCCGACGCCGCTTCACTTATGCGGAACTGAATACCCGCGCTAACCGCACCGCCTCCGCACTGCTCTCCAAAGGTGTCAAGGCAGGAGATCGTGTGGCTCTGCTCCTGAGAACCGGAGTGGAGTTCGCGGAGACCTACTTCGCCCTCGCCAAGATGGGCGCCCTGCTCGTCCCTCTTAACTGGCGACTTGTCCCCCATGAGTTGGAGTTCATGCTAAGGGATTCGGGGGCTTCGGTTCTCATCTACGATCCCGAGTTCGATGCTACCGCCAAGGCTTTGCACGAACGAGAGACTCCCGTGCAGACTTGGATCCGAACCGGTAACCGGAATTCTTGCTCAGGCTTTGCTGAATCCTACGACACACTAACCCACAAAGCCCCCAGCGGGGAACCGGACATCAGGGCGGCGGACGACGATCCTCTTTTGATCGTCTACACCTCGGGTACCACCGGACTTCCCAAGGGAGCCATTCACACGCACAAGACGATGACCTGGGCTTGTTTCACTTGGATCCTGTCCATCGATTTCCGGCGCTATGACAGGATGCTGTTGTTTGCTCCTCCCTTCCACGTCGGTGTACTTTTGCCCCTCACACTCCTGATACATCTCGGCGGGACGAATGTGGTCATGCGCTCTTTCGACATCGCAAGGGTATTTCGGGCGATTGAGCAAGAGAAAATCACGGCAACCTTCGCCGTTCCCACCATGCTCCAGCTCATGATCGACTACCCGGAGCGCCAGGAATACGACTGTTCCAGTTTGCGCTGGATTTTGGTAGGAGCCGGCGTGGTTCCTCGTGTCCTCATCAGCCGTTATTCCACCTTCGGGACAGTGATTCTGCAAGACTACGGCACCACCGAGTCCCTCGGCCCGGCGACGATCATCAGCCCGGAAGAAGTGGGGAAAAAACCCGACTCGGCCGGTAAGGCCTGCTTCCACACCGATGTCCGTGTCGTCGACGAGCAGGGCAAAAATGTTGACCCCAACCGGATCGGCGAAGTGGTCGTGCGGGCTCCGCACGTCATGAAGGGCTACTGGAATCGACCAGAGGCAACCGCCGAGGCCATTCGAGACGGCTGGCTCTACACGGGCGATCTTGCCAACATGGACGAGGACGGATGCATCTACATCCGGGACCGGAAGAAAGACATGATCATCTCCGGTGGCGAGAATATCTATCCGGTCGAGATCGAGAATGTACTCCTCGCCCATCCACGCATAAAGGAGGTAGCGGTGATTGGGCTGCCGTCGACCCAATGGGGTGAGTCGCCGGCTGCGATCGTCGTAGCAAAGGAAGGGAAGAGGCTCAGCGCCGAAGAGGTAATCGCCTACTGTCGCGGAAAGATGGCAGGGTACAAGATCCCCCGAGCAGTTGAATTTGTCGAGGAGATCCCGCGCTCAGCCACGGGCAAGGCCCAAAAGCACCTGCTCCGAGCGCGCTTTCCGGGCCCGGCGCCCCAGTAGACCTCGGCGCACGAAACAGATTGGAGACTCGATTCTGGCGATCCTTCAACGGAGGTCGTATCGATGCTTGGCGCAACACCAAACATGACGATTATCGATCTGGAATACCTGGGACAGACGCAGGTAATCGCTTCTTGCGTCCTGGAAAGCGAAACCAGCGTTGCAATTGTTGATCCAGGGCCCTCTTCCGCCGCGAAGGTACTCCGGTCCAAGTTGACCAGCAGGGGTTTGTCTGTGGCAGACATTGACGCCATTCTCTTGACACATATTCACTTGGATCATGCTGGAGCAACCGGGAATCTTGTGCGGGAAAACCCGAGGATCCGTGTCTTTATCCACCCCAACGCTGCCCGCCACATGGTGGATCCAAGTCGCCTCATTCGAAGTGCTGCCCGTCTGTATGGCAACAACATGGATCGCTTCTGGGGTGAGATTCTTCCGGTTCCCGGGAGCAACCTTCGCATATTATCTGACAGGGAGGTTGTGCATATGGCAGGACGGACATTGGAAGTGGCTTATACTCCAGGCCATGCATCCCATCACGTGAGCTACTTGGACAAGGCCGCCGGCCTTGCCTTTGTGGGCGACACAGCCGGGATCCGGATTGCCAACGGCCAGCTCGTTCTTCCTGTCACCCCGCCGCCGGACATTCATCTGGAAGATTGGTACAGGAGCCTGGAGAGAATCCAGGAGTGGCGGCCCGAGCAACTCTTCCTCACTCATTTTGGTCCCGCTACAGGGGTGACCCAACACTTTGCGGAGCTCCGAGCACTCCTTCGGGAGTGGGGCGAGCTTGTACGCAGCTCGCTCCAGAACGACGAAACGGACGCAAAGCGCGCCTCGAGCTTCGCTCGCCACGTCGGCGCAGGCCTCAGGCATAAGCTCTCGGAAGAGGAAACCGCGCGATACACATGCGCTGCTGCCCTGGACTTATGCTGGTACGGACTCGCAAGGTACTGGCGCAAACAGAACGATTCCTGTAATGCTGCCCGCTAATTTAGACGGTCAGGACCTCGTTCTTTAGTACAGCTGCGAACGCCGCGAGCGCTTCGCGCTGAGCGGACCGGCCTTTTTGTACCAACTTCAAGGCGAGTTTTCGGCTGTCTGTAACCCAATGAGATTGCGGCTAGCTGACCTGCCCCCGAAGGTTGTACCACATTTCATGTTAGCCCGAGGGCCCAAGCCACATCACCTTGATGAATTCGGGGCTCAGCAGGTCTTTGTGCTTCTGCAGTTCCTTGTACATTTCTATCCAGTACCACGCCAAATACCTCTTTGCTCTCTTATTGGGGTCTAATGAGGTCCAGCGGGTAATGTAGTGGAAAACGTAGCGGGTACCATTCTTGATTTGTATTGATGTAGCCGCCCAAAAGCGACTTGCAGAATGATCGCTGCGGACGTTTGCAGCCCGCAGGGGCGTCGATATTGGCCGGGTAGCCGTACCCTACGTACCCGCAAGGGGCCTGTT